>Ga0123341_1000579_pt1 | contig 23305 bp, 11 predicted proteins | sample Turbeapinknodule_FD_89959 | JGI IMG/M metagenome (GOLD analysis project Ga0123341, IMG submission 89959) | Root nodule microbial communities of legume samples collected from Mexico - Turtle bean Mexico pink nodule | ecosystem: Host-associated > Plants > Roots > Nodule | place: Mexico: Nepantla...
TAATATAATAATATATATAATCAATATTATACAACAAACAGTTATAGAATTTACATATAATTAATATTGATAAAATCCCAGAGTCATTTAAAATTAGCCAAATTTGTTATCTGGGACAGACCAAAGCCATAAAAAATTTGAAGATTAAACAATACCTCAATTGGGTGGGATTCTGCAAGTCCATCCAACCTAAGACCCTCAGTGGATTCATGAAGAAATTGAGACCATATTTTCCACTCAGGAAACAAGCTATCAGTTGCTAAATAGCTCACCTGACCATCCCAAAAGAAGAGAAGAGGATTTAAAATATCAACTAGTTGTAATGTTAAAAAAAATTAATACAGGCAACAAAACCGACCAGCACCTCTGCAATGGCCCCAATTTGTGGATCTATGATCCATACAACTTACACTTGAACTATGTAAGAAGATAAAGAATTATTTTATGATAACAATAAAACCAATTACATTCTAATGACCTCTGTAATAATCAAAACCTTTAAAAAGGAAAATAAAAATATACTGAAAAGAAAAGAAAGATTCAGAAGATCTTTTTTCCTAATTACTATGGAGATATTGGGAATATTTTTTACCCTAATATTCTGCTATTTACAACACTTACCCATGTTGCAAACCCCTCATTCAGCCATAAATGTGTCCACCACTCCATTGTAACAAGATTGCCAAACCACTGGTGAGCTAGTTCGTGAGCTACAACAGTTGCAACCTTAACAGTAAAAAAAAGTTATTCTTTTTCCCTTCAGTTAGTAATAAAATAAATAGTTTTAAAAATCAAGATTAGGAAGCTCAAAGTAAACAAGACTAAAGAGAAACTTCATGGTTAAGCAGAGTACCCTCTGTTTGTTTGCAGCAGCAGAATGCTGGTCATCATATAGCAAAGCAGTCTCCCGATACGTAACTAAACCATAATTCTCCATGGCTCCAGCAGCAAAATCAGGGATCGCAATCATATCCAATTTTGGCAGAGAGTAAGGAGTAGCAAAGTAACTATTAAATTATCACAGTTAGTTGAATGAATGATAAACAGTGCAGACCATGAAAATTAACATGTAAATCGATTATCAGCCACTTATGTTGCTAGTACAAACTGATAAAAAAAAATTGTAAAATGGGAAATTCTGTCTTAAATATGCTGGAAATGTTCCCACTAAAAGCTTCTAGAAAGCATATTCTAGATTGAAGTGCTTATCAAACATAACTTAACTAAGTAGTTAAGTTAGTTTATGAACTTAATCACCTCATTTACGAGATGCTTGGCAACCTTGGAAATCATCACCCTTGGTCTGTATTGTTTCTCTTAACCTTCTTGGAAGCTACTTGAACCCACCTTCTAAACCTATAAATAGAAGCCTTCTCCTTTATACAAAACCTTGATTATATGACATTTCTTTAATTTTGTGAGTCTTCAGAGTTTGATACTCTTAGCTTAGATTCTCATCTTGCTTGAGGAGAGTTTCTTTTTAAGTGGTGAATATGCACCTATACTTGAATCACGTCAAGGTGGCGTGTTCTTTCTTATGCCTTACCTTATCCATTTGATTTTCATTTTACCCTTTTGTTTCTTATTTGTTTTCTTCATGACAGAAAAATCCCTTGATTTTTGGTGGAGAATTTTGATTCCAAATCTTTCTAAGAGTTGATAGATCTTTCAAGTTTTAAGGAGGACACCATCACAAACTACTTGGCTAAATGATTGTCAACTTATATTATAGTGATAATGAAATGCAACCATTAAATGGAAATTTAAAAGAAATGAAGTCCTGGATTATTTCCAATGAATTTTCTGCCTAAGAAGCACAATATTGTAATGGTTCCATACCTTTTGTATAGGTCCAAAGTTTTCACAGCCACATCAAGCGCAAATTTCCCCTGGTTTGCCTTACCAACTTGACAGTACACTCGGACTTTGACCCCTGTAGAGATGTTGAATTCAATTAGGAGCAGGAAGCTTAGTACTAATAAACAACCAAAACCTAAAAGGTAAAGAGTAATCATGTTTTTACCGTCAGAGGTGTGATCTTCGACATAATCAAACAAACCAACTACAACAGCAACCAAATATGTAGACATGATAGGTGATTCTTGATACGAAACTGTTTTTAGATTTCCGTTTGTTATTTCTTCAACAACTGGCATGTTGGAAAGAGCAACAAGCTCTGAAGGCACATCCAATGTGATCTTGAAAGTAGCCTGCAAGATCGAACAAACACGTGAAAAATTAAGTTCGTCAAAACAAGTTGAATACCAAAATCCATCCAGACTTGTCCATCCTCGTAGCCCTTACCATCCAAGGCATGAACTCCAAAAATGTTATTATTTCATGTATTTAGCTTGCACCGTTGCAATAATAAATATTTTAGCCTCGAGAGAGCTGACAGAAGGTTCATTCAGAAGGAAGATAAGGAGACATGTAAACAAACCTTGCAAGCAGGTTCATCCCAACAAGGAAAGCACCGCCTGGCATCAGCTGGTTCAAACTGTGTAACTGCCATAGTCTTCTTTTCGCCATTATATTCATAGGTACTGCACATAAAAAGTATCCTTATAAATTAATTTAATAACAAAATAGTAAGTCAATCTAGGATCCTGTTTGGGCAATTTTTTCGTAAATACTTCTATGATGAAAAAAAGAAAATGATAAAATAAATTGAGTTTCTGCCGTCCACTAAAATATTCTCATGCACTTTAGCTCTTTGAAAAGTAACATGAAAGAGTTTTTAGAAAAGTTAAGTAAATAAGTTATACTTAAATCATGGGAGAAGTTCATTTCATTTTACCTTTTATTTTCTTCTTTTTCAGATTGCACACGATACCATGTTTTTCTAAGGCTTACAACAACTTTCCTAATAGGTGCACAATGTAATGTTTTAAAACAACTAAGGAAATTAACATAATGTATGAGTTTCATAGTAATGTTTTTCAAACAATTAAGGTGTTAGTTTAGGGATAAAAAAAATGGATACTGTGTGCAATCCGACAAAATCTCAGTGGCAAACTAATTTGTTCTAAACATTTTTATACATCAGTAGGTTTTGCAGCAATCTACGCAAAATTGATAGCCAAGAAAAATACTAATAGAGAATCACGATCAAAATGCAGCCTCAACAAGAATTCAGGTAAACTCTTTAGCTTGTATAATATCAAGAAAAACAAACCAAAATAACATTTACCTTCTGTAGAACCCTTTCATTCTATCATTCAAGATTCCTTCAAACCGAATAGTCAATACACCCAACCCCACGGGTATTTCCTGTGGGAACTCCAGTACCAGAATCTCATCATTTTCAAACAACTCAACTCGCGAAGGCTTGATAACCTGCACAGACAACATCCATTGGTTCTGGATCAGCAACAACACTCCACACAAAGAAGCTGAATATTTATGAATCTTGAATGTTCTAGAGAAATAAATATTGATAACAAGGTGTCAAGAAAAGATAATAGAGAGAACCGTGGAGGAATCTCCGATAGTGAATGAAACGGCGTCGGTGGCGACGAAGAGTTCGGCGGCATTGAGAACGATGAAAGAGGTGGCGGCGACGATGTCGAGGTTGACGGCGACCGAACCTAAGAAACGGTGCTCGACGAGGTCGGGCTTGAGGTTAATGTCGTAGCGTTTGGGAACAGCGAATTTCGGAAGACGAGGTTGTCCTTTGAACTGATCCATCTCTCTCTTTCTTCTGCTGTCAGGTGTCACTCACAGATCAACGCAGGTAAGAATGATGCTGGGACTGAAAAACTGAGGTGAGATGGGTATTTATAGAGATTCTTCCCTCTTCTGTTCCGTTGAAGTGAAAATGAAAAATAAAATTGAAGCTAAATTATCCATAATTACGCCACTTCAAACTATTATAAATATGTTTTTTTACTCAATTAAAATCCGTTTTAATGGATTGAATTTCAGGTAAAATGTATTTTCAGTGACTTCAAATATTTTGCAATGTTTGTTTTATTTTTCTATAAAATTTAATTGGATTTTAGCGTTTGTATTTGTCAAAAATTATATGATTTTAGTTTTTCACGGGGATAACAAAATCCATATTTCTGAATAAATAGAAATATAAGAATTAAAAATACATATAATTTTACATAATTAATGTTTCAAACTATTTTGAAGAGAGCGAAAATTCATTATCCACTTTTGGGGTGATATAAACTTTAATGAGAAGTTAAAAAATTAAAATCTAAATTCCATATTCGTCATAATCATTAGTTATGGTAGAAACAATAAGATTATTAATTTGTTTAATTTAGTATCACGATAGTTTTTTAATTTTATCATTGGTGAATAGGACCGTATTAATTTGTTTTAAAAAATTGTGAAACTAAATTAAAAATATTTAAAATTACGGTGAAATTGAAAGATTATCGTAACGGTAAAAAAACCATAAGCATAGTATTAAAATCACTTTCAATTATAATATTTTTTCTAAATATAAATCACATAATGTCTAACTTTAATGTAACCTCTTTATTCATTTTTTTAATATCTCTTACATCAAACAAAGACACCAAATTTAAAATTTGTGTGCATTTTATAACTTTTTAATTGTAATATTGAGTAGTGAATTACTTTTTTTTAACTTAAGAAAATATGATAAATATATGGAGTGACTAATAATAACAAAGACCATCATAATTATAATAATGATGTAATTAACGGTAAAGAATAGTTATATAATAATCAAGACAATTTAACATGTGATAATTAAAATCTTTTAAATATTTGATTTTTTGTTAAATGAATATTTTAACATTTCGATAATTATATAATATTTATTAAGTATTTCAATATAAGTATTCAATTTTAATTTTATTATTAATTGTTAATACGAATGAGGTTATTCACATACAATTTGTGTTCTTTCTGTATGGACATTATTGTTAATATATTAAATATAGTTTTTAAAGAATTAAAAAAAAAAAAAGGTTGTAGAAGGTTTTGGACTTGAGACGTGAAAAGTAAATGAGTGTGACACTATAGAGCACGAATCGATGTGGAACCTTCGTTGAATCTGAAAGCTTCGTTGAATCTGAAAGCTTCGTTGTTTGTTAGACGAACAGGGTTTGCAGCCATTGGTACTCCCATGAGATGAGAGAGAAGAAAGCCTCCAAATCTATATCTTCCACCTCTGCTTGTGCCCCACTTCGCGACGCATACCACAATTGCTTCAACAGGTTTCATTCCTAGACTTTCTTTTCCCCAATTCGTTTCTTCCTCTGGTTTCCCTAAACCCTAATTAAATTCTCCTAGGTGGTACGCCGATAAATTCATGAAGGGTCACTGGGACAAACAAGAATGCGTTTCTGAGTGGCAAAAATACCGGGCGTGCCTTTCTGTAGGTCTTCACTTTGTTGCATATTTACACGCTTTTGATCTATGCAACTTTTCGTGAAAATTTAACCATAACTTTTGGCAGCAACATTTGGAAGATAAGCATCTGATTCGTTTCTTGCAAGCTGAAGGCATAGTTCAAGACAGTGGTGTTACTTCTCAGTAAGGTGATTCAGACATCAATTGTATAACTTCGTTGCCTAGCTTTTAATTGTGTTGCTATGCGTTTTTAAAAACATTCTATTATGTACAATTTATATGCTGTTTAAGTAATAGAAACTATGGCTGTACGCAATAGGTTTAAGAACGGACCAAAGCAATGGCCATCACATTCTTCAGTAGGATACCAAGTTACTTTCTTGCCCTCATTGTAGAATGGCCTTCAATTCATCTCTTACTGGTTACAAGTTTCTTGACCTCGAACTCATTAATTTAGTCAGAAAAATACACTCTCCTATGTGGTTGGGGTCTCACTTTATCTTATCATGCGCATAACTTCATGTCTATGATGTTAAATCACAGAGAAAAAGGGGGAAATGCGATTAGGGGCAAGCGAAGACTTCTTCCAAAGAAAAGGAACCAAAAACAATAAACCAGGAAAACTCAGCTACATGGCAAAGTCAGACATGGCAACTCCTTGAAACAGCCATGGAGCATTGTGCTTCTACTAATTGCAATTATTGAGTTGAATAGACTGCATACCGCCCCAAATTTTTGCCTCCTCGTTTGTGCCACAAATTCCTTCCAAAATGTTGTGGTTTATAATACAAGTGCGGGTTGAAAACTGTTTTCTTTCGTATCACCATTGTCTATAATTAAACGGTTTATTGAAGACAAGAAACCTGCCTTTCTTAAGTAGCATAAATTAGCAAACATGACTTTTAAAAAAAAACTTAGAGCTGTTTAAGAAATGTTTTAGAATAGAAAAGGAACGGGGAAGGGGAAATTGGAGTGAGAAAAGAGTTTGGAACTCTTTGTTGGGAGCATTTTTTAGGACCCAATGCAAATAGGGTTGCAGTTGGGCTAAGTGAAGGAATAGAGTCAATTTTCATATTTTCTCTACATCTCCCTTGTCATAGACATTCAAACAGTAGATTTAATTCTTCATTACATACTCATCCAAAGTTTCAAATAGTAGGATTGAATAAGAAATATATAGCTACTCATCAAAGCAATTGTCACTCAACCCATCATCGTTAACCCAACATCTTCTGTCAACCTGTCATTAATGTCAGGCTTTATGAAATGAATCTGTTGTGAGCAGTTCATCGAAAACTCCTGTTCTTTTTTAACTAACATTCTGTTTGTGTTCTGTTTTTTAATGTTGTGTTTTTAATTTTGAACTTCTTCTATTCTGTTCTTATATTATGTCTTGTAATTTTTGAATTATTGGTTCTTGGCTTTTTGGTTGCCTCAAACTTATTTTTAGTTATCCCCATTCCAGAACTGTTGGTTCTTAGATTAAATAGTGTTTGGATACTGTGATGCGTTTTTAATTTTTCTTTGTATTTTGTAAACTTTCTTATAGCTAAAAGTCTTCTGGCAAAAGGGTACAATAGTTTCTTTATTTTTGTATTAGGTAACTTGCTATCAGCTGAGTTTACACTTTACAGGCACTTCACAAGTTTCAGGTAGATTCTGGAGTTTGACAATCTAGACAATGAGTCATGGGACGCACAGCCCTAGAAGATATTAGGCAGTCTTTCAACTGCATTCTGGATCTCTGAAGTAACACGGTTGTTCGGGGTGGGGGGGTATTGAGCTGTCTTGGAAAGTTCATGTGACTTCACCCAAGTATTTTGAAGAAATGACTTTTAAGCGAGTTTAATTGATCTCCTTGCATACAGTTGTAAAAACACATAATGATTTCATGAGTTAATTCCCAAGTTTCGTGAACACCACAACAGCTGTGTCCTAGCATGAACAAATATATAACAGCTATATCTCATGCTCCTAGTTTGAATGAATCCCTCACTGTTTTCTGCATCGAACCTAGTGGTCAAGCCATTTTAGTTCATGGTGAATGAACCCATCATATCTCATTGTAGGGTGAACAGGGTGAATCAAGCATCAATGAGTTATACCTAGCATCCACCATTATATTAGTAATTCTGAAGCTTCGGGAAGAATTAGGTTATTCTGTTAATGTTCCTTGCTATTAACTCATGTCGTAGTTTGTGAATTATCCATTCAATTTGAATTTGTTATCTGCTGTTTGCATTCTGAGATAGATATCAACACATCTTGTGATCTGTAAACTATTGGTTCATGGTTTCTTTGTACTCTCAGCTATTCCCACTACCTAGAATTCTGAAGCTGGTGGTATTAGATTATTTTTGTATTATTACCGTATTAAGTCATTATTTACAACTTTTTTATGCTCTACCAATTTATGTAAACTCTCGAGTTCGAGAACCTTGATAAAAACATCTTTCTTGTCATATTCTTGATAAAAACGGTAGGTTGGGCCTTATGAGTTTGTAGTTTTGGTGCAGGTAACTGACTACCATTTGAAGAAAGCTTATTCTTGTGATGATCACTGTTGATGTGGTATTATGTAACGCTACCTGTGCGTTGTGTCTTTGTTTGAATAGAGCAAGCTTTGTATTTCGTAAGAAATCTTGGTGGTTTATAGCCATGTCTGTTGCAACGGGATGAGACGGAATTAGCCAAGAACCTCACATTCTTTGTAAAAGTTAAATTCTTCGATGAATTTGTCGACTTGACCAATATAGATTGCATGATTTTAGGATAGTGAAACCAATATGGGAAATTAAATAACAATCCCGGGCTGAATTTCTTCACTCACCCTCACTTAAGAGCTGATATACACGGCAATCCATTTTAACATAAATAAAAACTAGAAAACTAATTTGAACTGTTTTTTGTTTTCACTCTTTGCAATGTATAATGTTGCTGGAAGATAACTTTTTTAGCCTTTCATTATAGTTATTTACATTTAAACATGAAATCATATTTTAAATGAACATTTTATAACTTTATGCAAAATTATATCTTCATCTTTTTTTTAAAGCCTCAAACTTGACAGTAATAGTTAAAAATTAATTGGCGATGATATCAAGAGCCATAGAAATTAGTTTAGTTAAGAGTATCAGATTCATGCTAAATTATTATTAATTTTCAAATAATTCCTAGTATTAATGAGATGTATTTCTATTTTTAAAACATCTGTATTAGTTTTTATTCTTTTAATCTTATTTGTAATTAATATTTTTATTTTGATTACTTCCATTTTGATTAGCTTTGCGTTGACATTGCATGTGAAGGATCCAAGTAAGGTTCCGAAAATGTTGTAAAAAATAAAACCAGGCTTTTAGAAAAACCTCCGACGTTAATGTATATCATTTACTCTTTTATTGAATGAACTTAGAAAAAAGTTCATGATTAAAGACTACTTTACTTTTGAGAAAAATAATTAATATAAGAAACAATCAGATTGATTGTTATTGAAAAGGCTTAAATTGTAGTGATGATGAGGGTATAATACCATAGATGGATTACAATAAGTATTAACCCATAGATCATTGTAGAAGAAATGGTTTGAGCAAAGGCAATTGTATCTTCCTATGGAAGTTGTGTGTGAAGGATATAGGAAGTACTGGAGTAAGATGATCCAAGTTGGCGGTGAGAGTGAAAGCGACTCCATCCATTTAATTGACAAACAGTTGTGTTGGGGTTGAGTGTGTTATGTGTGCGAAAGTGACTTGTTTCACATCAATTTGATTAATAGCTCTGCCTGTGTGCAACAGACATCTCACATCACAAAGTTGTGCCCTTCAATTCATTAACCCTTCTGTTAAGTTTTCAAAACATTGTGGTCCAATCAAACCTTGCAATTCCCTTTTTTGTTTTGTTTTCTGTGACTATTTTCCCTCACCATCTCAATCCCAAGTGTGAACGCAAAGAAACAACTAATTTCCATCCCTATACTATAATAATACCACCTTCGCCCTGCCCCCAAACACCACGCGTCATTATCTCACCACAAAAATATATAAAAACCCTTAAATTCGTGTCAGCTATCGATTAAATATGCAAAAGCCAACGTGTATGCCATGCACTCCTTTTCTTCACACACTTTCCTCCATCCATGCCTTCTATTCATAATTAACCACCCCACACCAATGGTTGACCTCTTAACCCAAATTCTTTGCCAAAGGGCTGTGTTGGGGAAGATATTAGAGTAACTGATTAAGAACATTATTAGGAGCTAATCATGATTCTTGTTCGTTTTTAAACGGTATATAATGTGGTGTCATTAATTTACTTTTTATGAAATAAAAAGACAAATAAAAATCAGTCAAGACTGTAACTACATGGTGAATCTACAAAGTCTACATTACCGGTTGAAGCAGAGGACATTGCTACATAGTCATCAACATAGTTCAACAATATTTATGTATATCATAGACAAAAGTTTGATTCAGTCATTTGTAGTCCAGGAATTTTAACCAATAAATAATACTTTGCCTAAACAAATGAATGAATAAGTAAACAAACAAATACACAAGCGTATATATGGATTCAGGGATAGAGAACATCATGGAAGTATTAGCTACCATCACTTGGAACAAGCAAGAACTGTTCTGTTTCTGTAATGGGTATTTTCTTACAACCTAGGGTCTTGGACAGTGGAAATGTTCTATGGTTACAGCATGTAAAAGACTGAGTTACTCAGAATGGTTCTAATTTTAGCATAGGCCTTGAACACACTCTATGTTTTGCTTGGGGAAAGGAGTAGTTGATAGGTTGTGAAAAGAGATCATTTTTGTATCCTCCAGAAACTAATGTAAGAGGTGCATTCGTTCTGTTTTCAAGCAAAGGGATGCTATAATATAACATGAGAATATTCTGATTTGATTATATCGCTAAATTACAGAAGAGAACCAACGATTACAATTGATGAAATATTTGTGGGAGGGGCGAATATACCTTTTAGTTACAAAGCCCCTTCAACAAACAAAGATGAATCCCTTGATTATCATTGTCTAAATTTCAAGAAACAACCAAAAGAATTAATTATACATACATAATGTCATCCTTCAGTTTTCAATTCCAAATTCTAATCAAATAAAAGAAGTGCCAGCTAGTCCATGGTGCAAAAGGTTATGCGCAATTGCATCCCTGGCCTTCAAGGAGCTAACAGATCTCAAGGCAACCTCGGGCTCCACCACCACATCATCATCAACATCATCATCCTCATCAACCTTCAACAACTCAGGATCCATTTCCTCGTTCTTCAACTCACATATATTATGCAAAACACAACAAGCCCCGAGCACAAGAGGCAAATCTTGCAGCTTCACCTCAGTCCTCTTTCGCAAGCACCCCCACCTTCCTTTCAACCTCCCAAATGCATCCTTAGCAACCCTCCGAACCTCCCCAATCTTCTCATTGAAAGCATGCTGAGTCCAAGTGAGATTCTGCTTCATATAAGGCACCAAAATCCAATCCAACAAAGGGTACCCGGAACCCCCAACAATCCAAACCCCACTAAGATTAAGGCCCCCATTGTTAGCCCTTTGAAAAAGTGCCGATTTTTCCAACACCTGATCATTACCCATTGAACCAGGCCACCCGATGCACACATCAGTGAAAACCCCTCTATGGTCAACAACACCCTGAACAGTCACAGAATACGAAGTCTTGTGGTTCCTCTCAGTGTGCTTCTTGTTGAAGTAAGCAGAGACACTCATCTTAGGAGCTATGATGGGAACATGAGAAGTGAACATGGATCCCACAACGTTGGGGATCCCAGAAATGTTCTCAAACTCACCCTTGACGTCCCTTAAGGTAACAGCATTGGGCCATTGCAAGTACTTTGGCATAAGCACTCTCTTTATGGCAGTGCAAACCTCAAGAATCAGTTTGTGGCAAGTGGATATCCCCAAACCGAACCTTTTCGAAACCACGCTCAGAGGGTCGCCGGTGGCCAACCGCCACAAACAAACCGCCACCCTTTGCTTCACCGGAATGGCGTTTCGCAGCGTCGTGTCTTCCTTGGCAATCACCGAATTCAGCTCCTCGCAAATCGCTTCGAAAGTCACCCTTCCCATTCTGAACGCTTTCCGGAACTCTTCTTCCGGAAATTCGGCTTTGTTACACACCTCCCACCACGCCCCCGAACGCTCCTTCACCCAAACTCGCCGGTGACTCACCGAGTCACCGCCGGCGACTTTCTTTCTCTTTTTGGGGTTGGACTCTTCCACCTCGCTGTAGTAACCATCGATCATCCCCTTCTTTTTCTCGTGTTCTTCTTTGTCTTCTTCGTTTTTCTCTTTTGCATCCACCAACAGGAGTGTTGTGAGGATGCCCTTCAGTTCTCTCTTCTTCTTCGTCTTATGGGTTGACCCCTTATCCTTCTTCTTACGGCGTTTTGTCGTCGGTTGGTTCATTTCGCCGAACGAATTCACGTTTCACGGGTCTCTGAGAGTTGTTGCGGATTTTTTGCAGATAATAATGAACAGTGTTGTTGCTTTTGCTCCATGTACACACGTACGATACAATGAAGCTGCTTTTTTTGCCACTCTTTCTCTTTCCGACCATGCGTTTTTAACGTGGGATAAACCTCAGTGTGAACGGGTATTTGAAAACTTTCATAAATCACTGTCATCCCAATTTAATATATGTACTATGTGCCGCTGATTCAATCTTCTCAATTATCTCTTCATTATTTAAATAAGACCAACCTTAATTAGTGTGTTTAGGATGCAAGAAAATAACATTTAAATATGTGTTCCACTTAAGTTACAGTGGTTTATGTGTTCACACTCACTTTAATAGTCTCATCCTCTTTACTTTATTTTCAGTTTTAATTTAACACCTATCATTAGGAAAAAAAATTATTTTACCTGGAAATTTGTTTAAGGTACTGATAGAAAATTGATGGATTTTGTGTGTGTAATGGGGAATTAATTAGTCTTTGGGAGCGACAAGGATGGAGGAGAAGTGTGAACACGATTTAGGATAGGGCCATTTTTTTTTATATTGGATTGGCACTTGTTATTTGGCTTTGGTGGGGTTAGGTAAAGGGTGCTTAAGGTAATTTAGAAAAGAGGAAAAACATATCTTTGTATATATAACTTTTTAATATTAATTTTGGTTTTATTAAATTTTATAATAGTAGGATATTTGTCTTAATTACAATGAAAAATCAAGTTTAAAGTTATTCATATTTTCCGTGAAAGGAATACTTGTGCTGATAAGTTGACTAATTTAAGATTTATTCATATAGTATCTTTTCATTAGTATAATAACCATCTAGTCTGTTCTTAGAATTCGATATGAATATATATAGTCTACCTATGTATCTTGTTGTTTTTGTTAACATATGAATTTTGGTCTAATTTTTCCATATTTTTGTATTCTTTTTTGAATAATATTTTTTTTATGTGATGTCAAATAATTGTTGTTATTTGAGTTTTTTTTTATGTGATGTCAAATTATTGTTGTTATTTGAGGTCAAAAGATTTCAAAACATTAAGAATAGTTAAAAATAGTTACAGAGGATGTAAAAATTATGTTTTGCATTGTATAAGTAGGATAATTTGTATTTTTATAACGCAAATATAACACTTAGTATTGGTATTGGGATACTGGGTTGAAACATTCTTAAAAGGTTGTATTTTAATTTATTCTATTATTTTTTGATAAAAAAGTTAGTGTGAAAAAACTAAATAGTGTTTAATAAGTATATAATATCAATATATTTAGTTTAAATATTCCTACTTAATATTTCTTGGGTTCTTATTAATCAAACTTAATTCTCTACTTTAGTTATGTTTGGTAGGCATGAAATGTTTGAAAAATAAAAGAAAAGGGAATTGATCATTTTAGTTTTTTAATTTGGTTTCAAAGTTGAAATAAGAATGAGATTCATTGATAAAATGTGCGAAAAGAAAGAGAAACCTGCACGATTTTTCTAACAACCTTTACTTTGTCTGATCACTAGATTCAGATGCATTATACAATAACAATAACATAACCCATTATATTATTTATAATATAATTTAATCTTTATTTTATAATTCAGTGTATAAATAAATTCAAATATTTTGTATTGATTGTATCCTTTGAATGGGTATCAATTATATATCTTTTGTTTATTATGGATGTGTATTTATATGATCAATTATGGATTGTTATTATAACTTATTAGTTAATAACTAATAAATTAGTCATACCAGATAATATGACAATTTTCCATAAAATGTTTTTTTTTTCAACTAAACCTTATAATTTTATTTTCATTCCCTTTTTTTATCCGAACAACTTTTTATTTTCACTCTTCTCACCTCTTTTTTTCTCCTTTTTCTTCTATCCACTTCCTCTACTGGTTTTTTATGTATATTTTTTCAAAACTACCTTTTTTATTCATACTCATTTTATATTGAGGGGTAAAAATAGTATATACAATGAAAATTATGGTTTTATTTCTTATTAAAAGGAATAAACATCATTTGTAAGTGGAAGTAAATATAGTTGGCATATATCTTGGGCTAAACTTAAGAATGTAGATCATTGTGTGTAATTTTACAGAATTTAGGAAATAATTATATAACTTACTCGTTTTAAATTTAATCAGACTTGATTTCATTTACTCGTTTCGTTTTAAAGTTAAGATCTAAATTTTTGTTGTTGGTATGAAGTCAAAACCAATTGGATTGCGCTGCATGTTTAGTGAGTTGGTTTAATCATTGTACACAGTTGAAGCGCAAGTGAACATTGTTTCGTGACTTCAAGTGAGAGATTGTTAGGTATTAAGTCAGGACCAATTGAGTTTGGCTGATTAGACATCATGTCTAGTGGGTGAGCTTAATCATTGTGTCCCTTTTATAATATATATTTAAAGAGATCATTGTATTTGTAATTGGTGTACAACATGACAGAATGAAAACTTAATAGTTATCCGTGTGGATGTAGGTTGCAGTTGATGACAATCACGTTAAATCTTATGTTGTTTATTTTCTGCAGTTATTCTTCCGCGTAAGTTTTTTCCTATCATTTGCAAATTATTTGTTTCTTCTTGGAGCCTTGCGTCTGTTAAGGCATTGCATGAGAAAGTTGAATAGTTTGGAGCATGCATGCACGTTCAGACATGCTAATTCAACAATTAACACTACTTTTGACTATTTCTCTACCCATGAAGAGGGCAAGAAGCAACCCATTCAGAAAATCAAACAGAAAGGCCGAAAAAAGAAGAAGGAACATTTTAACCAATTTTTATTTTTAAAACTTTAATTAGGTTTTCTTGACCCTACTGTGTTTCACACATCTCCATAAATATTTCTAAGAAAAAAAATTAAATTAAATTATTTTTTATGTAAAAGAAAAATATTGAATCAATAGTGAATTTTTCCATTATTTCAATTTTTTGTGTGTATATTTTCATCTCTGAAAAGTGTTTATGATATAAAGAAAACTTTCCAAATATATATATATATATATATTATTGGAAAAGAAATCATGAAATAAAAAGATAAATGATTGTTTATGTAACAAGAAAAACATACTCTATCACCGTTCTTCTATCTCTTACAAAACTAACAATTTTACAGAAATTGATGAGTTGTGTTGTGATTATAAAACTAAGTAATCATTATACCGAAAAGCATCTTTGTCACAAAAAAATATAATTAAAAATATATGGTATTGCTTTATAATGCTAAATCTTCTAAACCCATAAAAAAAAAAAAAAGCAAAATCTGGCTATCCTTGTCAACAATAATAATGCAATTGAATTCGGAACAAGGTTGCCCCCACTTCCAGCAGCTCCGGTGTCTCGCACATTGTATTCAACCAACACAGTTTTAAATTAGGAATTTAAGTATCACTATGAAATGTTCCACAATGAGTAAAAATAAGAAAATTAAGTAATATATATATATATATTACTTAGTTTTATATGAATTTTCTATTTATACTAATGCATAATATATTATGAAGTAAATTTTAGGCCTAACTCAATTTCATAAAACTAATTTATAGGGTGAGGTTTGTACCCAACACCTTCCTTACGCTGAGAGTGACAGCTCTTACGTGGAACATCATAACATAGTGACACGATAAATCCAATACTCGTTAGGATAGACTTTAAATAACTTTGATAATATATTATGAAGTGGACCGACATAGTAGTATTTTAATTAATTTAATTTTTATCACACATAAAAGAAAGAAACAAAAATGATTTATCACTTAATTTTTTTAACTGAATTTAATGCATGAATTTATCTTATTAATAACATATAATAGATTAATATAAATATTGATTGGAGTTGGTGAAGGGTTGGTCAAAGCGATGCCAAAATTAAAGAAAAAAACGAACGGTTGAGGAGGAGTTAGGTTAGTTGGGGTTTGATGTTCAGAGGAGGGAGGGGTTTCATTCTCCTCATTCCTTCCTCAACGTCTACAGCTTCTTCGTTTGGTGGACCAATCCGGTGGCGGCACCCTCCTTAACCTGCAATCATGTCTCTTCAACACCCAGGTGCCGCCCCACCGCAGAACGTCACAATGGTGGCCGTTGACAAAGACAAGAACAGTGCCCACGCTTTCCGTTGGGCCGTTAATCATCTTGACAACCCCGTCATCATTGCCGTCCATGTCAAGCACAAAAACTTTTCTCATCGTAGCTACCCTCTTATTCACGCACATCATATCATATATACACTATATCTGTGCTCATATAACATGTATTATAATCATTGGAATTGACCTAAGATAGTTTGTGGTTTCTATATCTTTTATTGATGTTGCGTGTGCATGCATGCATGCAGATGTCACCAATGTGTTTCCACCAGACGAAGAGGATGTAGTCAATATTTTCAATTCCTTACGTGGAATGTGCACCCGCAAAGCTGTATGCATTAATGTCAATGAGATTTTCTGTTATGTACATATAAATAATATTCTACTTGAAACTTGCACTCACTGTAGTACTCATTTGGTGCATTCAGGTCACCATGAAAGAAGCCGTAGTCGATGATGCCGATGTTGTGAGAGGACTTCTAGAGTTTGCAAACAGGAATCTCATACATAGCATCGTTGTTGGTGCATCCGCCAAAAACCCTTTGTCAAGGTTTCGTTAATTTTCTACTTTGTTCCTATATATATGGTTATTCCCTTTGCATATATATATAATTTGTCTATCGAATTAATGTGTTTCACAACGCTGTGGCATGCAGTCTCAAAAAATTTAAAGCCTATCAGTATCAGGATATACCAACAACCATGATCAAATCAGCTCCAGATTACTGCTCTGTGTACATAATTTCGAAATTGAAGCTTGTGTCTGCTCGATCAGCGGCACGGTCATTGGCAAAAGGTTTTACCACATCGAAACAAGTTCCTGTGCCGGCAAGTCCACCTAGTGAACCAGAAGGTGGATCGTTAAGGTGCCAAGAATGGAAGTTATTTAGCTAGCAACTTGATATCTATATTATATATGTGTTTTGGGAAGATGGTCATCAGTTAAAGTTGGTGCAATTAGTTGCTTTTACTTAATAGTTTTGGTTTGGTTACATGCAAATAGGGGACAACCACCTAGAAGTAGGAGTCCTTACGAAGGAGCAGCAGAACCAATGCGAATAATACCGGCAAGAGAAAGACCGAAGAGTGCGGGCAGTAGTATGTCAATAGAGAACATTGATTTACCCACTCGTCCACGATATTGGTCAATGGATGAAAGTGAAATTTTAGGGCTTGGGGCAATGGATTTATCAAGACTTGATTCTGGTATATCAGATTCCATTGGGATGTCATCATCTCCTCAACCCTCAGTAAGTGTAAAAGAAAAGGTTATTGCATGTGAACAAGTTCGATTTGAATTGAACTGACTTTGTTGTGGATCGAGAACCATTCTTTGTTCGAACAAAGATGGTTAGATTAAGAATCTAACAGTCGAATATTTAATTTACTTCTTCACAGAAAGAAATTGAAGCCGAGATGAAAAGATTGAGGCTTGAACTGAAGCAAACTATGGACATGTACAACTCAGCTTGCAAGCAAGCAATCTCAGCCAAAAACCAGGTCATGTTTAATTATGCAATATATACACAGGAAAATGTGATGGGAGCAAGTACACCCTTTAAACTTTTTAAAAAATACCACTTGAGGGATTTTCTACTTTGTGACAAACACATTCACTAATAAGAATAGGTTTCATCCTTAACCATGATGCTTCATATATATATGGTCAGAAGAAGTCAGTGTTGAAGGTTGTTCTGGTTTTAACTCTTTATGGTTGTATATCAAAAGAAAAATTAGGAAATGACTCTTGATGATTGGTTAACTAACAGGCGGAACAGATTCGTCAATGGAAACTGGAAGAGGATCGCAAGGTTGAGGAAGTTAGATTGTCTCAAGAGGCGGCTCTTGCAATTGCAGAAAAGGAGAAGGCTAGAGCCAAAGCTGCAATTGAAGCAGCTGAGGAGGCTAGGAGGAGGGCTGAACAGGAAGCACAGAGAAGAAAGAATGCAGAGATGAAGGCCAGGGCGGAGGCAGAAGAGAAAGAACGAGCATTATCTACGTTGGCTCAAAACGATATCCGGTATAGAAAATACTCCATAGAGGAGATTGAAATAGCCACAGGAAAGTTCTCTTCGTCAAACAAAATTGGTGAAGGTGGATATGGACCTGTGTTTAAAGGCCACCTTGATCACACTCCGGTCGCAATCAAAATTTTAAGGCCTGATGCCTCTCAGGGCATGAAGCAGTTCAACCAAGAGGTAATGACGCTATTTTTCACTCCTATATATAAAAATATGACTCTTAAATGTTTTTCCAAAAGTTCCTGGCATAAAAATGATGTTGAATCTACATGCACCATAATATGGCTAGTAATAACTTTTGCATAATTCTAATGCCAATTCTCTATTCAATTTCGACAGGTGCTAATCATTGTCCTTAATCTTTGTGAACTTGCAATAGATAGTAGAGTAAGAAAGGAAAGTTTTAACAGAAAATAAAAGTTATCATGACATGATTGATAGATAGCCTTCATCTCTTAAGTATGTGATTGGATTAAGAATCTTCTAAAAATATATATATATATTAGAAGAAGAGGTCAATCCCTAAACGAATTTCAATATTTCGTCTTTGGTCACCTGATAAAGAAGTACGAAAGCTAGTTTATAGTTATTTTCAGTTAGTTAGAAGCATTTAATAGTGTATTTCAGGAGGACCCATAAACTTTTCAATGCCTTCCATCACTTTGTTATCAAGACACTATCAATGTAATGCAAGAATATGATTATGCAACTATAAAATTATATACTTTTTTCCTTCTTAATTACATTCACAGATTGAGGTACTAAGCTGCATTAGACATCCGCATATGGTGCTCCTGCTTGGTGCATGTCCTGATCATGGATGCTTAGTGTATGAATACCTGAATAATGGTAGCTTAGAAGACAGATTGTTCCGGAAAAATAACAGCAGACCAATTTCATGGAAGAAACGGTTCGAAATATCTGCTGAGATTGCAACTGCACTCCTTTTCCTTCACCAAAACAAACCAGAACCTATCGTGCACCGAGACCTCAAACCATCCAACATTCTCGTGGACAGAAATTACGTGAGTAAAATCGGTGATGTTGGTCTTGCACGTTTAGTCCCTGCTTCTGTAGCTGATACAATGACTCAGTATCACATGACTTCGGCTGCTGGAACCTTTTGTTACATTGATCCTGAGTATCAACAAACGGGAATGCTAACACCAAAGTCAGATATATATTCTCTGGGGATAATGCTACTTCAGATAATCACAGCCAAGCCTCCCATGGGCCTTGCTCACCTAGTTAGGAAGGCAGTTGAAAAGGGCAGGCTTGAAGAAGTGCTCGACCCTGTGATCACAGATTGGCCAATGGAAGAGGCTCTATCATATGCCAAATTAGCATTGAAGTGTGTCCAACTCAGCAAGAAGGACAGACCAAATCTTGCAACGGAGTTGTTGCCTGAGCTTAACAGGTTAAGCAATCTTGAATTGCCTCCACAGAATGATCGATTTTCTTACAGTAGTGCTGATACGATCTATAGCTGTAATTCACATCCTCCCACACCTCCGCGAAGTCAATACTCTGATTCAGAGACATCCTACAGGATCTAGGTTCGAGCATTGACTTATATGTCATGTACAAAACAATCAAAATGTAATCCATACAATTCAAATTATTGAAATATTTGAAACTGAAAGGAGCAAAACACAAGCCATCAATACTTAATTCCTAGAATATTTTCCAGTTGTAATTTTTTTTGTATTTCTTAACAGTTGTAATTATTGATATGGTTTCCACCAACTAGGAAGTAATATATAGGATGGTGTTGGGGAATTTAATGCTACCCCAAGAAAGGAACATTGCTGCTGTTAAAGGTTGACGGTGACAGACTAATAGCACTAAGATTCAGAAAACGCTCAAATTATATACAAACTCTGTAAGTTGGCAAATGATCAATTCTTTTCAATTTCTTTCCACAAACAATTATGTACGCGAAGTTTGTTCATGCCTTGTCATAATGCCACGCTTTATAAGAATTTGCAAGAACTTTTAAGTAAAAAGGAAGCTCCGAATTTCTGCTTGCAAAGCAAAGTATATAATAAGATGGACACATAAAGTGAGATGGATTATGTTTGGAGACTGGTATAAGAAAAAGGTAGTGATTGCTAAAGAAGCATTGCTTCGGATTCCCTTACCATGAAAATGAAAAGGTGCAGAATTACATTTTCCAAAGTGTTAACTACAAAATGATATAATGAATTGCTTATATTCACGATATCAAAGTATGAAATTAATTAAAATGGTACCTCCAAATGTAACAAGGATTGTCATGTAATAAACTAACGTTTTTAAGAAGTGATTATCATGTAATTATCTAAAGAAGGAGAATGCAATTGCTGAGGAGTAATTCATAATGGTAATAATAATAATAATATAATTGATATTTTAAGTAACCTGAACAAGTTTTTAGATGACATATAAAGGAAGCCATGAACAGAGATTCCCCAAAGCTCATTCTCATTACAGGAAGTAGCCACCTTTGTTAGTTCTGCAAGTCACCTAATTCTTCAAACTTTGCACATCACAAAAAAATGAGCACCACCACCACTACTACCTACCCTATCAACATACCTTCTGAGTTTCCCGGAGCTTCTCCCGCTTCAGTCCAAATGGGTTACATCAACTTCTCAGGGTTCATTACAAAAAGCCTGTTTTCATGGTTTAAGGCTTCCTTCATCGTGATTGCTTTGTTTGCCAGGGTGACATTGGAGGACAAAGTAGAAGATCCCTCAAGTGCCCTTTTCTGCATCAGCGACTGTTCCACATGTCCTGTAATATGTTCACCCCCTCCTCCAGCACTCATAACACCACATCCTACCTTCTCACCTTCACCTCCGCATTCTCCACCACCATCATCATCATCATCACTACCTTATAATTCTTATCTGTCACCGCCACCTCCTTCCAAGCCAAAACTAGCACCACCCCCACCGCTGTCACATTCTTCAGGGCCTCCTCCACCACCTTCTTTCAAGTCCTACACCACACCACCTTCAGGTTTGGAGCAGCCCCAACCTACGGTGGTCTCAGCGCCGCATGACTTTTCCTATCCATACTACTATTTCTACGCCTCCGCTGCTTCTTCTCCTTCTTTTCATGCACCCTTTCTTCTCTTGTTATTCTTCCTAGTATTCTATCGTTGGTAACCAGTTGTTTTGTACTACAAGGTGAAATGTGTTGTTTGGTCTCTCCAACATGTACTAATGAAAGTCTCAAATGCGTTGTTTTTGTTTTCTTTTACATCGTATTTCTAATTTTGTGGCAAATAATTTGTGTTACAAATGATTTTGGTCTCTTCCTGCCACCCTTCTTCTATCCCTATTTCTCGTTCCTCCCGTGTTCGGTGTGTCTGCCGGACAAGTTAAAACCCTGTTCTAAGCTTTTCAGTAAGTTCTTAATGTTTATTTCTTAACGAAACTAAGTGATTCTTACTATAATATACATTATCTTAACCAATTCATAAAAAGATTACTATTAATATTTTAATTACATTTTTATAAATTTTAATTTTAAGTATTAATATATATCATTATGTTATTATAGAAGTTGCTAAATGGTTTCTTTTTCTCAAAAGAAAGTTAAAGTATAATTTCCCTATGTATATCACACATTTTTATTGAAGTTAATGTTGAGGGGCCAACTTAGGAAAATGTTACTTCTACCACCCATTTCTTAAACAAATCTTTCGTATCTTCTTCTAATAATAAAATATTATATTTAGACGATAATAATAAATATAAATAAAATCATATTGTAGGGTTATTATATAATTAGGGATGACAATGTGGGATAGGCCATGCCAAAAAACTGTGGGGTGAACTCACTAATCTAGCCTGTTGAACCACTTTGTCCCGTCACTCATAACCAGCAAGTTGGCGGCTCGCTCATCCAAATAAATAAATAAATAAATCATACTTCATTCACATATTATTGTAGTGATCTTTATTTTATTTTATTTAAAAAAAATGAATTTAATGTACTAAAAAAAGGAATGTTATTTTTTTAATAATTTAAAGGAGTTAGTATTAGGAGTGACAGTGAATTTAGTTTTAAGTAAAGTCTTATATTTAAATTTTGTTAATAAAAAAGAATATAAAGAAGATATTTCAATAGGATAGTTTGTTAATAAAAAATAGTCATTTTCATTAAAATACTTTGTAACAAAACTTTGATAAGATACTCTTATATATTTACATACATATGTATATAAAAAAAATTAGATGCAAAGCAAAACTTTAATTATTTTTAATTAAGCCTTTTAACAACCCCCATACTTAATATATATTTTTATCTTAATTGAATGGATTAAAACACAGCCCACAAACCCGGATTACCTCTTATGCAAGGTGAGCCAGTAAAATAAGTCTGAACTCCGTGTGTAGGACGAGCCAACTCAACCCGTATTTTACGAATTAAACACATAACAGATCTATACAGAGTGGACCAACTCGCATTATTGTCACCCCTAGGCTATGTATAACATCAAAGCTGTTAAAATACGATTTTGTGGACTGTAAGGAATGGGCTTACCATTCCAAATAGGCAGTTTCTTCCTGCTTCCCTACATTTTTTTTCCTGCACCCCACAATGTTATGCAAAGACCAAATTGTTCCTATTATTTTTTAAAAATCCTAAAATACAGTTGAATTGTATTTATTTTTTTGCATTATGGATTATGGAATCCAGAAAAATTTCGGATTGGCATTTCCGGTAAAATTTTGGATTCATCAATCCGTAATTCAAAATATGCATTTCACATTCAAAAATTCAAATTCAAAAAAAGCATTCCGGATTCACCAATCCGTGACAGAAATATACATTCCGGATTCAGAAATCTGTAATTAAAAAAAAAACATTCTGGATCCATGAATCCGTAACAAAATTAGGCTTCCAGATTCAGCAATCCAGAAATCAATAATAATGGAAGAATTGTTTCCAGAACACCCCCTCATCCAGAAAAAAAATATTTAGTTCCGGATTGATGAATCCATAGCACACTCCCAGATTCCTATTTCCGGTAACTACGGTGTCCTTTTTCAAATAAAAGATTAAGGTCAGTTTCGAGATTTAGAAAATTGTGGGGGTGCAGGAAGAAATATGTAGGGGTGCAGGAAGAAGAAGCCCCCCAAATATTGTTTTTGGGCGGATGGATTGGCAGTGGTTGGGCCACAATCGAGCACTTGTAGTTTTGGGTTGTTTCTTCTTCAACTCCATAACTTTTCTTGACACTCCATACTTTTGTTCTTAAATAATATATTTCAAAATTTATAATTTGCACCTCTCAAATTGTATAATACTTCTTAATTATACAATCTCGATTATAAAGTCAAGAACAAATTCAGAAAATACTTCTTGAATTTTATAATCCAAAGATA
>Ga0123341_1000580_pt1 | contig 23304 bp, 19 predicted proteins | sample Turbeapinknodule_FD_89959 | JGI IMG/M metagenome (GOLD analysis project Ga0123341, IMG submission 89959) | Root nodule microbial communities of legume samples collected from Mexico - Turtle bean Mexico pink nodule | ecosystem: Host-associated > Plants > Roots > Nodule | place: Mexico: Nepantla...
ACTTTAAATAAAATAAAAACATGTCAGAATATAAATTGAAACCAAATATATTTTCCTGGTTGAATGTTGTTGAGATCCGAAACAAATAATTATACTCATTTCATATAAAATAAAATAAAAATTTATATATATAAACGTATTTTTATTCATTGAATAATGGAGAAATAAGTAAAAGAAAAACTTAATAATAATAATAATAGTAATAATTTTGTAACAAAAAAGGAAAAAGTTTATATTGGGCCAAAAAGTAATGAGAGAAAAAGGGCTAAGGCCCATAGCTGAGGATTGAGTTTACATTGAGTGGTGGAATAGAACCCTTAAATTCTCACGAGGACTCACCTTGTCTCACCACACACTGCTTTATATACTTTCGTTAGAGAAGGCAGCACCACTCTCTTCGCCGCCTCTCTCTCTCTTCCTCTTCCAGGTTCGTTTTTTCTTCCTTCTTTCTTTTCTTCCATGCAGATCTATCTTTTCTTTTTCTTCTTTAGGTTTTTCCTTTAGATCTATCTTTATTTTACTCAAACGTTTTTTTTTTCCATTTTCAGTATTTTTGGATCTATTATTTTGTTATTACTGGTAAATCGGTACAATTAAGTTGATTTTCTTGTTATCCCTATGTTGTGATTTTCTGTTTGTGTTTTTTTATGAAACTATTCATATGTTGTGTTTTTTTTTTATGAAACTATCCATATGTTCTGTGTGTTTTTATGAAACTATGCATGTGCTTTGTGTGTTTTTATGAAACTATCAATACGTTTAGTGTTTTTTATTTTATTTTAAGAATTTGTATTGGTGTTGTGCTTTGTTAAGGTTTGACATTACTTCTTTGAACGCAGATGATTTAAATCTGAACGCTGACCTTTTGTTTTTTGCATTTTTTTTGGTTTGCTTTGTTTTTATAAGATGTGGATATTGGTTTAACACACTCGTTGTGTTGAATGTTAATATATTTTAGGTTTAATGTGTTTTGCTGTATTTTGTTGATTTGTTGGATTTAATTAATGATAACCTAGGGTTTTGAACAATTGCGATGAGACATGTTGGGTTCTACTTTAATTCTAATAAACTTATATGAAATGAAGAGATGAGATAGTTCTTGCAAATACTGAAGGTTTATATTTAGCAAACCAAATGATTTCTGTTGTTGTCATGTTAAATATGTGATGTTTTTACAATTTATTTTCTGCAATTTCTTTAGGACCTTTTTTCAATCTTGTTTTAAATAAATCTTTTACTTTTATTTGATAATTTCTTTATTTAGCTAACCTTGTTGTTTTAATGCATCAGCTTTGACTCATATTTTGGTGGAACACAAAGACTAGTCAAAATGGTAAGTCTTGTACAGTGCGACTCATGTTTTCATCATTTATGCTGTTTGTATGTTTGTAATCTGAATTGAGATTTTTCTATGCCTGCAGGTGAAGTTCACAGCTGAAGAGCTCCGTCGCATTATGGACTATAAGCACAATATCCGTAATATGTCTGTCATTGCCCATGTTGACCACGGTATGGATTAATGCATAGGTTTTATAATGCCTGTTTCTTTGGTGTTTGGGTATTTATCTTTGAGTTTTGGTTTTTAAGAAAATCCTGGTCTAAAAGGCATTTTTTTATGAATGATGTTTTTAGACAACTGTTTTGCTGCTTTTCACTCTATTGTATAATGTTGTCAGATTATGTAATCCTGGTACTTTGCTCTTTTACTGACTATAAAATATTTTTGATTTTGAATTGCAGGAAAGTCAACTCTCACCGATTCTCTTGTTGCTGCTGCTGGAATTATTGCTCAAGAAGTGGCAGGTGATGTCCGTATGACTGATACCCGTGCAGATGAAGCTGAGCGTGGTATCACAATCAAGTCTACTGGTATCTCCCTCTATTATGAGATGACTGATGAGTCTCTTAAGAATTATAAGGGAGAACGTAATGGGAATGAGTATCTCATTAATCTCATTGACTCCCCTGGACATGTGGACTTCTCATCTGAGGTTACTGCTGCACTCCGCATTACTGATGGAGCCTTAGTTGTTGTGGACTGTGTTGAAGGAGTCTGTGTTCAAACGGAAACTGTGCTACGTCAAGCTCTGGGTGAAAGGATTAGGCCTGTTCTGACTGTCAACAAGATGGACAGGTGCTTCCTTGAACTCCAAGTGGATGGAGAGGAGGCATACCAAACATTCCAGAGGGTTATTGAGAATGCCAATGTGATCATGGCTACATATGAAGATCCACTCCTAGGTGATGTTCAGGTCTACCCAGAGAAAGGAACCGTTGCTTTCTCTGCAGGGCTACATGGGTGGGCTTTTACCCTGACAAACTTTGCTAAGATGTATGCCTCTAAGTTTGGAGTTGATGAATCAAAGATGATGGAGAGGCTCTGGGGTGAAAACTTCTTTGATCCAGCCACAAAGAAATGGACCAGCAAGAACACTGGATCTGCCACTTGCAAGCGTGGGTTTGTTCAGTTCTGCTATGAACCCATCAAGCAGATCATTAACACATGCATGAATGACCAGAAGGATAAGCTGTGGCCTATGCTGCAAAAACTTGGAGTCACCATGAAATCTGATGAGAAGGACCTCATGGGTAAAGCATTGATGAAGCGTGTCATGCAAACCTGGCTTCCAGCAAGTACTGCTCTATTGGAAATGATGATCTTTCATCTTCCCTCTCCATCAACTGCTCAGAAGTATCGTGTGGAAAACTTGTACGAGGGTCCTCTTGATGATCAATATGCTGCATCTATTAGGGCCTGTGACCCTGAAGGTCCTCTTATGCTCTATGTGTCAAAGATGATTCCAGCATCTGACAAGGGTAGATTCTTTGCTTTTGGACGTGTGTTCTCTGGCAAGGTTTCAACTGGTTTGAAGGTAAGGATTATGGGACCAAATTATGTTCCTGGAGAGAAAAAAGATTTGTATGTTAAGAGTGTTCAAAGAACTGTCATTTGGATGGGTAAGAGACAGGAAACTGTTGAGGATGTGCCATGTGGTAACACAGTTGCTTTGGTTGGTTTGGATCAATTCATCACTAAGAATGCTACATTGACAAATGAGAAGGAAGTTGATGCACACCCTATTAGGGCTATGAAGTTTTCTGTGTCCCCTGTTGTTCGTGTTGCTGTTCAGTGCAAGGTTGCCTCAGATCTTCCCAAGCTTGTTGAAGGTCTCAAGAGGTTGGCCAAATCAGATCCTATGGTTGTTTGTACCATTGAAGAGTCTGGTGAACACATTGTTGCTGGTGCGGGAGAGCTTCATCTGGAGATCTGTTTGAAGGACTTGCAGGACGACTTCATGGGTGGAGCTGAGATTATTAAATCCGACCCTGTTGTGTCATTCAGGGAGACTGTCCTAGAGAGGTCATGCCGCACTGTGATGAGCAAGTCACCCAACAAGCACAACCGTCTGTACATGGAAGCAAGGCCAATGGAGGATGGTCTGGCTGAAGCAATTGATGATGGCAAGATTGGACCAAGAGATGACCCCAAGGTTCGTTCTAAGATCTTGTCTGAAGAGTATGGGTGGGACAAGGATCTTGCGAAAAAGATTTGGTGTTTTGGCCCTGAGACCACTGGACCCAACATGGTGGTTGATATGTGTAAGGGAGTGCAGTATCTGAATGAAATAAAGGATTCTGTGGTTGCTGGATTCCAGTGGGCATCAAAAGAAGGTGCATTGGCTGAGGAGAACATGAGAGCTATATGTTTTGAAGTATGTGATGTGGTCCTTCACGCTGATGCTATCCACAGAGGAGGTGGTCAAATCATTCCGACTGCCAGAAGAGTGTTCTATGCTTCTCAGCTTACTGCAAAACCCAGGCTTCTTGAGCCTGTCTACCTGGTTGAAATCCAGGCTCCTGAGCAAGCTCTTGGTGGTATCTACAGTGTTCTGAATCAGAAACGTGGACACGTGTTTGAGGAAATGCAGAGGCCAGGTACCCCACTCTACAACATCAAGGCATATCTCCCTGTCATTGAGTCCTTTGGTTTCTCAAGTACGTTGAGGGCTGCAACATCAGGCCAAGCTTTCCCACAGTGTGTCTTTGATCATTGGGACATGATGTCCTCTGACCCATTGGAGGCTGGATCACAAGCTTCTCAGCTTGTGACGGACATTCGTAAGAGGAAGGGCTTGAAGGAACAGATGACTCCTCTTGCTGAGTTTGAAGACAAGCTTTAAATGCTTTTAAACTATTTATTTTCAACTTATTAGCTGGATTTATCTTTCCAAACTTTTATTTTAGTTTAAATTTTGTCGAGTTTTGTTTGTGGTTTTGTCAGTGACTTGTTGTACTCTCGTTATTTCTGCCGCGTCGATGTATTTTTGCTTCTCCATAGGATTTTGCATCGATGTTGGTTCGAACTATTTGTGCGAATTTTGCTTGAAAGATACTGTTTCAATATTTATGATGGTGCAACATCTATTCATATGAATTGAATGCGTGATCGAGATGATGATAGAGAAGAATAGGAAACTTTCACATTCGATGGTGCTCTCTAAAATTCAGAGACAATGACATTGTTTTGTTTCTCAACTTAAAATAGAAAGTTAGCATTTGTGGCTAAAAAATTTAGGCAAATTAGATTCACAGCATAATCTCAATTGGCGTTCAGCAAATTTGCTGTTGCTTCTTGTGTTGTTCAGAGTTGGCATCATATAGGGTGTAGAAAGTAGATTTTGATTATTTGAATTAACAATGTGATTAGAAACAATGATTATATATATATATATATATATATATATTATGTTTTTATCTATAATTAAATATTTTGTCTATCAAAATTAAATTCTACACAGCAGCTTTAAGTAGTTTTTGATCTTCATATATTTCAGAAGTTTTAATACTTGGATAATAAAGTTTAACTTGGATAAAAAAAGTAAGAAATTATGGAAGGTGTCAATTTGACACTATTATGTCTCTTTAAATATCATGAACATTTTTATTCTATCATCGATAATCCTTTTAAAATCACTTTAAAATAAATTTTTTGAACATAAACGAGTTTTTTGACATTATTTTTATCTCGCAATAAAACTTTCTTCTGTTCTAGTATTTGGTATTTGCGGGAGGCAACCTTACCAATAAAAAATATCATGAGAAAATACCAATATAAAATTTAATAAAACCTTACCAAAAAAAAATTAAAATGTCTTAGGCCATGTGTATGGTAAAAGTCACAATAATGTCTTAATTTACTTTATTGGATTCAACTATGCCATTTTATTTTTAAGATTTCATATATGCTTTTCTCCTAATGGATTTTACAAAATTTTATTTAATTATATGTTGTTGTTTACACTTTAACCTAAACACAATTGTGAAATATTCTTTTGAAACAAAAGTTGTTTTTAATATAAAATTCCTCTAAATAGGGGTTTTAAATTGATTATTTTCACAGCGTATAAAAATCTTATAAAATCCAGATTTTCAACTTATAATCTTAACTCCTGTTCTTTCTGCTTAAATAACTATCATTTGTTTCTATTTTAAAGTTTCAAACACAATTACATTGATAAAAAATCTTTTAATAATCCGTCAATTTAAAAAGAAAACACACGTACAATAATTTTCTATTATAATTAATCCTTCTTCATTTCATAAGCAGCATATATATATTTTTTAATTTACTCTCCCTTTCATTTTCTCATGAAATATAGTTTTATCGTTTGTCTATTTTTCACCAAAAAAAAAAGATGAAATAATTTATTATGTACTTGGAGCAAAGCATGCCACGGAATCCGATTTTAGTACCAAACAACGAAAATGCCCTACAATGAAAATAGGTTCCAGAGTTCCTTTTTTGGAATATGTTTTTGAATTTGTTTTGTCAAGTGTAGTTTTTGTGTTCTGAATTTACTTTTTCAAAATAGGATTTTTATTTTAATTTTTTTTGGAATACAATAATCTCTTATGAATTTTCTTTTCTGAAATGTATTATTTAAAAGTGTGTAGGGTGCAGGTTATAAAAATGTTGTGTGGAGAGAATGCGCCAATATAATTTTGGTTCTGATAGTCCATAGTCAAGTCCGAAAATAATATAGTTTGTTTCACCAATATCTATAGAAGTCAATTTTCTTGCACAACACTCCAAGGAACTTTCAGAATGGATCACTCTACCAAAAGTATAGTAAGGTTATCCAATACAAAATTCTGGTCAAAGATTTTAATAGCAATTGATTGACTTAAAACATTTATAGAACATAGTTTTTACACAATCAGGATCTTCTATAAATGTCATGTGTTGGTCTCAGACTCAAACTACCACCATTTCTCTCAAACCCTTTTGCCCTTCTGTTTATCTCCAGGAAGGTAATTTCTCTGATATTTTACCAAGTGAAGCAACATAATATTTTCAATCATCAAGCGGTTCTGTAACTTTCTATGGCATTTTTTTTTTATATTTCTGTTTCATACATACTAAACATTTCATTCATGTGTTCATTAATCATCATCATCTTTGATCTTTTCCCAGTCAGCTCGTGTTTGAGAGGATTAAGAACCTGTTAAGATGGTGAGTTGGCATTGTCTTTTTCCTTTTATTTTTCTCTCAAGGGATGCTTTGAGCTAAACTGGATTATCATGTGCAGGTGAAGTTCACAGTTGATCAACTTCGGCGAATTATGGACCGCAAACACAACATAAGGAACATGTCTGTTATTGCTCATGTAGATCATGGTACGTTGTTCTAGGATTTTTCTTCATGTGAAGTCCTTCTTCCTAGCTTTAAATGGTTGACATTGTTGAGCAATGCGGGGATTAAAACAGAAGATTTTCACATTCTCCTTGATATCTCAGTTGTATATCACTGCTTTGTAAACACTGTAGTATTCTAATTAGCTTCTGGAATGCAGGAAAATCCACACTGACTGATTCTCTTGTGGCTGCTGCTGGTATCATAGCACAAGAGGTTGCAGGAGATGTGAGGATGACAGATACCCGTCAAGATGAAGTTGAGAGAGGTATCACTATCAAGTCCACCGGCATCTCTCTCTACTATGAAATGGAAGAGGGTGATTTGAAGAATTTCAAGGGAGAGCGTGAAGGGAATGAGTTCCTTATAAATCTCATTGACTCACCTGGGCATGTGGACTTCTCATCTGAGGTCACGGCTGCACTTCGCATCACTGATGGAGCACTTGTGGTGGTGGATTGTGTTGAGGGTGTATGCGTACAGACAGAAACTGTGCTAAGACAAGCTCTTGGAGAAAGGGTTAAGCCTATTTTGGCAGTTAACAAGATGGATAGATGCTTCCTCGAGCTCAACCTTGATCCAGAGGAGGCATACCTTACATTTCAGAGGGTTGTTGAGAGTGCAAATGTGATCATGGCAACATATGAAGATGCTCTACTTGGTGATATTCAGGTATACCCTGAGAAGGGGACAGTTGTTTTCTCTGCTGGTTTGCATGGATGGGGTTTTACCCTCACCAACTTTGCCAAGATGTATGCTTCCAAGTTTGGAGTTGACGAGGCAAAGATGATAAGTAGGCTTTGGGGTGCGAATTTCTTTGATTCTGCCACCAAAAAGTGGACCAACAAACACACCGGGACTTCTACTTGTAAGCGTGGCTTTGTTATGTTATGTTATGAACCGATCAAACATATTATTGAGCTTTGCATGAGCGACCAGAGGGCTGAGCTGTGGCCTAAGTTGCAAAAGCTCGGAGTAAACATGAAGTCAGAGGAAAAGGATTTGACAGGAAAGGCTTTGATGAAGCGTGTCATGCAGAGTTGGCTCCCAGCCAGTAGTGCCCTTCTGGAGATGATGATATATCACCTTCCCTCTCCTGCCAGTGCTCAGCAGTATCGCGTTCAGAATTTGTACAATGGTCCCCTGGATGATCCTTATGCTTCTGCTATCAGAAGCTGTGACCCTGAAGGACCTTTAATGCTTTATGTCTCAAAGATGATTCCTGCATCTGATAGTGGTAGGTTTTATGCTTTTGGCAGAGTCTTCTCTGGTAGGGTTTCAACTGGTTTGAAAGTCAGAATCATGGGACCAAACTACGTCCCAGGAGATAAAAAAGACTTGTATGTTAAAAGTGTTCAGCGAACTGTAATTTGGATGGGAAAGAAACAGGAAACTGTGGAGGATGTGCCTTGTGGCAACACGGTAGCTATGGTGGGTTTGGATCAATTCATAACCAAAAATGCTACATTGACCAATGAGAAGGAAGTTGATGCACACCCCATTAGAGCTATGAAGTTTTCTGTGTCACCCGTGGTAAGTGTTGCTGTTACAAGCAGGGTTCCGTCAGATCTTCCTAAGCTACAAGAAGGTCTAAAACGTTTAGCAAAGTCAGACCCTATGGTGGTCTGCACAATGTCAGAGACAGGAGAGCATATAATATCTGCTGCTGGTGAGCTTCATCTAGAAATCTGCTTGAAGGACTTACAGGTCGATTTTATGAATGGAGCAGAGGTTTCAATATCTGATCCTATTGTCTCTTTTCGGGAGACTGTGGTTGAGAGATCTTGCCGTACAGTGATGAGCAAGTCACCAAACAAACACAATCGCCTGTACATGGAAGCAAGGCCTATGGAAGATGGACTAGCAAAGGCTATTGATGATGAAAAGATTGGACCGGGGATTGACCCAAAAAACAGGTCTAAAATATTGTCAGAAGAGTTTGGTTGGGACAAGGATCTGGCCAAGAAAATATGGTGTTTTGGCCCTGAGGGTAAAGGACCCAACATGTTGGTAGATACTTGCAAGGGCGTACATTACCTCAGTGAAATCAAAGACTCAGTTGTTGCTGGGTTTGAGTTAGCATCAAAAGGAGGTCCAATGGCTGATGAGAACATGCGAGGGGTCTGCTTCGAGATTTGTGATGTGGTTCTCCATGCTGATGCAATTCACAGAGGAGGTGGCCAGATCATTCCAACAGCTAGAAGGGTCTTCTATGCAGCCACACTGACAGCAAAACCGAGACTTCTGGAGCCTGTGTATCTGGTGGAAATACAGGCACCTGAACAGGTTCTTGGAGGTATATACAGTGTTCTTAACCAAAAAAGAGGGCATGTGTTTGAGGAAATCCAGAGGCCTGGCACCCCACTTTACAATGTCAAGGCATATTTGCCTGTTATTGAGTCATTTAAATTCAATGAATCACTGAGGGCTCAAACCGGGGGTCAGGCTTTCCCCCAGTTAGTATTTGACCATTGGGATCTGGTGTCATCTGATCCACTAGAACCTGGCACTCCTGCTGCTGCTCGAGTTGCAGAGATAAGAAGGAAGAAAGGCTTGAAGGAACAAATTACACCTCTATCTGAGTTCGAGGACAGGCTTTGATGTGTTAATAAGTTCTCTTAGATAGAAATATATAGCAATTTCTTTTTCATTTTCCTAGTTTTTGTTCATATTTATCTTAATGTTACATGAAATCAATTGTAGATTTTAAATTTTGATGTTGCATGTTACACTGCAAATGGTCATTCTTTCTTTCTCTCTTTCTTTATTATTGTAACTTCAAATTTTAAGTTTCAATTTCGCATTTTAGCTTCCCCTTAATTAAATTTTGGGATTGTCCTAAGCTTGTATAACTAGCATGCTACGAACACTGAACTCAAGTTCACCACAAAAATGTTATCTAGAAGCTTTTGTATAATAACCTCACTTTTTCATGGAAACATATGGATGTTCAAAGGAAATGAAATCCTAAATCATAAAGCCAATTTTTACACAGAACACCTATTTGAAACTTCATACAGAGAAAGTCAACAACAGACATGTTGGAAACCCTGCTGCATAGCTATTCTGTACATGGCGACTCCGACTTGGAAATTGCCAAAAAAAACTCCATGATATCTGCATGCAATCAGTAGATGCATATTGTACCAGTCAACTATCCTTGTATTAGCCCAACAGCTTGGTCCATTTTGCTTTTAGAGAAGTTAAAGATGTCTTCTAAGAATCAACAGTGTCAAAATCTTGATAAAACCTGCAAATTCATATGATCATATTTTAAAAGTTCACAAGAGTAGGACCAATTGATAACCGCATGTATCAAGACATGTAGAAAAATATTGTATCTTTCAACAAATTGATTACAGTTGCACACTAATCTAGGTCTAAAAATTAGGAGATAATCTGCTATTTAAAAAAGGTAACTAAAAATTTGAAATCCCCAATATAGTGAAACAAATATCTTATGGCAGATATGCATAGAAAACGGAATTTGAAGATTCTGTCAATTCCAATAAATCGGTAATTGATCACTAAGATCCAAATAGTAAACACCACGAGTGGATGACCTGATAATGACAAAGTGCATAGCATAGCATAATGAACTTGCCTCAGTTATCAATGGCTTTGCATGTTCTTCCCATTCAGTAGCCCACCTTGCAGAAGAACCAGTTTCTAGTGCACCATATTTGAGGACCTTCAAAGCATCACAGTCATCAGGAAATCCCTTGAAGAGAAGCTGTGTAGATTCAGGGGACCAAATTAGTACGGTCAAGATTAGACATTTAGACTGTATACATTATAAAACAAAAGTTTTTAATCGACAACAATCTAAAACTGTAATCCACATTGAAATATGGAAGTTGAAGCTTGTAATCATTAACAGACATACCAGAAGTTCATCAGCTAGCTCTGATGAAGAAGAGAAGAGAAGACCGTTGTTGTCAACTCTAACTAGTTCTTTAATGCTTCAAGGTAAAAACTTTGACTTAAATGAAAAGAACAAATTTTCTTCAACTTCAGAACAAGTCAAACAATTTTTCAAGGAAGTATTTAGCCTACCAAGAATACGAAACAGCACATACAGGCAGTCCACAGCCAAACATATCCACAACCTGGTACAGTTAAAGAATAAAAATTTAGAAATAAACTGAATAGTTGTCTTTTTTCAAACTTTTCAAAATACTTCGGTTTAGGTATGAAAATATCCAATTTCCAATACAGAGTTCTAGACATTAAATTAAGAGGAAGAGCTAGTATTTAATATCACACATAAAGATACATTGGAGAAGCAAGATCCAACTTGAACCTATCTCATGGTACAGAATTAACTGAAAATGGCAAGTTCAAACACCTCAAAAAATATAAGCAGCTATAGCTCACTCAATAAAAATGAACTAAATTAGCCAGAACATACATAGAAAGAAGTAGCACAGAACATTATCTTATTATTTCTACGACACAGAATTAATATTAGACTGAACAGATGGAGATACTAAATGATATCAATAATTTTATAGGAAAACTGATGGGGGCCTCAAAAGGCTCCCAAGATGCCAAGGAAAGTCCACTCCAAGCCTCAAGAACAACTACAAACAAAGAAGAATGCAAAGCTTCCAAGAAGGTGAGTCTTGGATGATGTTTGGGTCTTTTTGGGTGGCTAATGGCTAGTTTGTGTTGTGGAATGATGGTGTTATGATAACGGCAAGAGGTGTGCAATGTGATGCCCGTGATTGTGTAACGTAAAACCGACGATCGTCTATTGATGAGAAAAGTGTTTGATGCAAGGAAGAATGTCTGAAAATCGAATGAGCATCTAACACCAGACTACGAGGGTCTACCTCAAGTATGTTTCTACCAACAATACTACCTCTGTTTGAGGATGGTAACTTGATGCAAGCTGGACTTGGATTTCTTATAGCATCTCTATCATTTGTGATAGTCGTAAATCCATGTAGTCTAAAATATTATCCAAATAAGCTTGATCCATCACACTAGCTGTATAAGGATGAGATAAAACAATGAGATGTGCTGCTTTACTTAACCTTTCCACCACCACGAATATAACCTTCTCTCCAAAAGAATTTGGAAGACCCTCAATAAAATCCAGAATGACATGTTGCCAAATATATTCTGGAATAGGAAGTGGTTGCAACAACCCAAGATATGTTCTCGTATATCATACTTGCATTGTTGACAAATAGGACAATGTTGTATAAACTTCTTAATGTCATTAGTAACTTGTTTCCAATGTACAATCGCCTTTACTCTTCATATAGCATTAACCCCTGAATGACCTCCTCTCGCTGAATTATGCAAATACTCTCCCACAATTCCTTATCATTGCCCATAACTAATCTCCCTTTTCTTCTTAATTCTCCCTGTTTCCAAGTGTGCAGCTGAACCTTGTTGAATTTCGATTATCAGCTTCTGTAAATTTACATCATTTGTCCAAGAGGAGTGTGTTTTATCTAATAAATAAATTTCCAACTGATGTGTGATCATAGTGGAGCTGTCAACCACGTTTTTTCGTGTCAAAGCATCTGCGATGCGACAACATTGTCTTGCCCTTTCTTATACTCAGTAAAAAGTAAATTTCATATGTTTCACCAACCACCTTTGTTGAAAACCAGTAGATATTTTTTGCTCCAAAATATACTTCATGTTATAGTCTGCGGTAAGGGGCCAATTCTTCACAGCCTCTATTTTATTTGGATATGTTAAAACCCCTGTGCCCAAGATATACTGAACCCAGTGCTCTACTTTCCGTACAACAAAGAAACACTTCTTTTGGCAAACAAGAAGTTTTTCTAGGTGTGAGAAGAACTTGTTGGAGGTGTTTCAAATGATCTTCTAGATTTTTTGTTGTACACCAAAATCTCATAGAAAAAACCTAGTAAAAAGGTCCTTAAAAACCCTTCAAATACTTGATTCATCAGTCCTTGAAAAGTTGTTAGAGTTGGTAAGTCTAAAAGGCATAACAACATATTCCTGATGCCCTTCATGTGTTTTGAAAACAATCTTTTGTATATCCATAATTGCCATCCTCACTTGATTATCACTAGCTCTATGGTCAATCTTGGACAAAATTGAAGAGCCATGATGATGTTCATCATTAAATTTAAAACATCAATAAAAGGAATAGGAAATTTGATTTTCACTGTGTTCTTATTTAATTCTCTATAATCAATACACAATGCCCGTTCCATCCTTCTTTCCTACCAACACAACTGGCCTAACATATGGACTATTACTTTTTTCGGATTATCCCTGTTTTAAAGTAGCCTTGTATCAAAGTATCAATAATGTCTTTCAGGTTCTTTGCATATCTATAAGGCCACTTGTTAACTGGATTGCTACTGTGAACCAGGATGATTGTGTCATCATAGCCATCTAGAAAACGTGGCAATGTGGTTGGCTCCTGAAAAATATCAGCAAACTACTACAGTAGTTGATCCACAACTTTTGGAATCCTTGATTTATTCACATGGGTGGTGAGTAAGTGAAATAGCCCTTCATTCTCCATCGTACAAGCTTGTAAAACAACTATGTGTACTCCATTAGCCCTAGTCTTGCCAAATTGGTGTGTTTTGGCATACTTTAGAGGCGATGTAGAAGCACCTCTCAACACATGTCTTTTTCCTTGAATCTTGAACTCCATTGTTAATCTGTCAATGTTCCAAACAATGTTTACCTAGAGTCACCAACCATTCAATACCGAGAATATCACAACATCCAAGGGGAATTAAGAACATATCTAATGTAAACATTATTTGTTGAATGGTTCAAGAAAACCCTTTGAGCATGGAGGTTATTGTTAACTTTGAGCCATCCACCACACCTTGTATTGGTGCGCGATTCTCAATTGTGAAAGCCATTTGTGTAACCATTTGAATGTCTAGGAAATTGTGGGTAGAAGCACTATCTATAAGGATGTGTAATGGTTTTTTGTTTTTGTAACCTATAATCCTCATAGACCTGAAGTTAGCTACACCTGTTAGTGCATTGGCTGAAATATGTGGAGAGTTACCATCACCATTTGTCACTGACTCGTTAACACTATCCAAATATGTCATATCCTCGGTGTCATTATCTACCTCAATTACATGTAGTTAAAGTTTCTTGTGTATCAGGCTATGTTCTTGGGAATGTGGTTCGTCGCAAAAGTAACACAAACTTTTTGCTTGTCTTTCAGTCATATGCACTCATATATGCAAGAGTTAAATTTTTGTGTGTTTTAGAGTTGTAAGATGGAGTGGTTGGAAAAGTATTGTTTGGAGCCCAAATTTTTTTTCTACATTCTCACAGATACCCCTTGATTAACTTGGCCTGCATTGGTTGCGTCATACATTCTTCCCAGTGTAAAAGCTCTGTTAACAGTTTTAGGCTGAAACATCTTGACTAACATCTGGATGTCGTTCTTTAAGCCCCCTAAAAAAACAACTCAACATTTACTCTGCATTGAGATTCAAGCATGTGACAATAGAATCAAATTCTTCATGATATTCAATAACTAATTTCTTTTGGCACAAAGTCATCAACTGTGTTATTGTAAACATCATCGAACCTCTCTGTTAACAATCATATGTACTCCTTCCAAGAAATCATCGAAGAATACTGGGTGGACCTTACAAACGTTGTATACCAATGCAATGCACGCCATCCGAGATGCACAATTTTCAGTTTAACTCTCATATCATCTGAAATGTTGTCAATAAGAAAGTAGTTATCACATTGAAATATCCATTGATGGACATTATCCCCAGAAAATCGTGGAAAATCAATTCTTGCCAATCTAGTGCCTCAAGAATAAGAGGAAGAGTGATTGTGCTCCCCTCTTGAATTTGCTTTGTTGTTGTTAGATTGCTGCTTGACCAATTCTTGAAATTGATCTTTAAGAAAATCGCCCAATGTCTTTTGCATAGAACCAACAAGTTCCATAAGTCGCGATTCTAATAAAGTGCACACTCTTTCTTTCAAATCCTTCATCACTATTGTATTTCTTGTTGCTTTCGCCATGATTAACAAGCCTAAGATCGAACTAACTAATACCAATTGTTATGATAACAACAAGAGGTGTACCAAGCGATACCTGTGATTGTTTGAAGCAAAACCAACAATTGTCTACTGTGGAGAGAAGCGTCTAATGTGAGGAAGAATGTTTGATAATTGAACAAGCATCTAACACTAGACCACGAGCATCTAGTGCGAAACCGAGCATCTACTCTGGTGTTTCTAGCATTTAACATGATTAAGCAATAGAAAAGAGAGAAGATGTAAGAATCTAGGTGCATAACATGAAGATACAGAAGACGATAGGACTTCACTAAATTGAGATTAAGAGAGAAATCAGCCTTGCTTTATATAGCAAGCTGATTTGTAACCCTTAACTACACAACCTAGTCAATTTTACTAGGGTTAACAAAATTCTAACAAATGGTGGAGGGTTCCTATCTAGGTTGGGTGAAAACTGAAGGTGATTTGATGGGAGGAATAAGGTTTGGTTGAATGGTAGGGTGGTGGTGTTTGATGGTTTTCTTGGAGAGTTTCTTTGGTGTTTTTGGTGTTGGTGGCTAGTAGGTGATGTTGGCCAAATCATGTTTATGCTTTTGGGATGGATCTTGATAGCTTTAGAATATGGAAAGGTTAGAAGCTCAATAGAATGGATGTAAGAAATGTAATGGAATAAAAGACAATGGATGAAGATGCTAATGAGGAAAATGAAAATGGAAGGAGAGTAAGGAAGGGTGGCAAATTCCTTACCAAGTGTACAAAGCCTAGGGGGTGGCTATGACCCTTGGAAGGTCTCTTTAGACTTTTCTTGGAGCTTCAAGACGACAAGAGGGGTGAAGGCTTATTCTAACCTATGCCTTTTTTCCATATTTTTTTGTCATATGGGAGACTTTCTTCTATGTTCATTACATTTTTGTATTCTTTAATTTGTCTTCTTGAGATGTCTTCTCCAATTTTTTTGTCATGGGAAGACTTTCTTCTATGTTTATTACATTTTTGTATTCTTTAATTTGTCTTGTTGAGATGTCTTCTCCAATTTCATCTTTGATTGAAGACTTCATTTTCTGATTCTCATAAGAAACCCATTTAATCAACATAATATTTATCATAGTTTGTTGCCCTAGAAGCTTTTGAGTGCATGTCTTAAATGATTCCAAACAGCAGATTATTCACAGGGAGGATTTCAGTAAAGGCATTTGGTTTGTACACCGACATATAATAATGTATACCTTCATTGGAAGGTCTAATCCTGATGATGAAGTATGCAGACAAACACCTAGATCAGCTGATCCTGAAATTAAAAAAAGCTGTTAAATGAATTTCACAAGTACAAGATCATTTTTAAAACAAGGAACACAATACCTAGTAGTAGTGGATAATCATCGGCTGACAGCCACATGGTCCGAAATGCCACACGTTTAAGTTTTAGTCTCTTTATTTTTGCTTCATACTTCTCTTTTTCTGGACCTTTGCCTTTATCAATGAAGATCCCACATCAGAAAAAGTTCTATATGATTTCCAATACTTCAGAATTAAAAAACAATAATTATACCAGTTATGATAAATAACAATCTGGGATATAAATATTGTTTTCCATCAGATATTTCTTTCCACATGACCTCCTCATCTACTGAATCATCTTCACCTAATATGGCAGCAACGCGTCTATCATACATTACAGCAGCTTCCAAGAGAATGCTAAAATCTTCATCAGGTGTCCTGAAAGTGCACAAGTCAGAGAAATAAAGCACTCAAGTTTGGCTAAGTAGTCCACGAATAGAAGTCAAGATTATCCCAGTCAACAGAGGTTTTCTATGGCTTTATATTTTTTATATTTTGCTTCATTTTCCTCGCTGAAGGTCCATCAAACAAACTTCATAACATGCAGGAAAAAAAAGTGCTATTTTAAAAGGATAAAAAGGTGTCTAGTACCCAGGTTTTCAGTAAAGAAAAAACAAAAGCTCCTGAATATCAGAACATCAATACAAGCTATTTTCATGTTAGAAAGGGAGGCAATTCATACTATGATAAACTTACCAGCTCGTACTGCTTACAACAAGTGCTGGTCGATTTGGCTTCAAATGTATGCTTGAACCAACCTCAGTTGTAAAAAGAGTCTCCCGGCTAGCAATTAAGGAATTTCCTGTAAGAAGCAAGTATATAAACAAAAAATGTGCTAACGACTAAGATCGATATATACCTAGATTATAAAAGCTATCTTACCATTACTAACACAATCTCTAACACCGAGAGGCTGAAACAAGTCCTCATTTAATCTGCAAAACAACTGTAGATTCTCTATATTGTATATGAAAATCTCTAAGGATGATTGATAAATAATAATAACCAGAGTTACCTTATGCCTCTCCTCCAATGAAGCTGGATGAAAGATGTCAGGAGGCTGATCATACAAAACTGTAGCACTAAAAAATTTAGAATTAAGTTACAGACATCAAATTTCTCCACAGATCACAGCAACAATTTTGTGTTAAACAATAAATTTTAACTTTGAGTTGACTCTCTTACTTTATTCCCCAGTTTTGAGCCAATTCATGCTGCATTGCTTTTGTTACACAAAGAGAAGCATCTGCCATGTTTCCATAATGCTTCTCAAACCTAATTGGAGCCAAGAAAATAATCATATAGCAGAAACCTTGAAAAAAAAGAGCCATAGAGCCAATAAAAAGTCCTCATGTAAAATTGAAAAAAATGCTAAACTAGTACCATTTATATAAGGAGACAAAATGACTATTTCTTCCCAATGACAGTGCAAGCAGAGTATACCCAAAATTATGCCAATCTATAACAAAATATGAATTTCTCAACCAGCTAGCCCATTTTACAGCCACAAGGGTTGGAACTGAAGGAGGATTCTGCAAAAACAAAGGAGTGAGATAAATGATGCAAAAAACTACAAAATCAAACTTGTCTCCATTTCTGGTCATTGTGCTTTGTTTATCAATGAATCATTACACAGTTAATAAAATATCCTTCAAAGTGTTGAGTTTCTGACATCATATAAGAAGAAGCATAGTGAAGTTCAGCACATCAGAATTTCTCTAGTAGTCCAAACCAACCTATAACACGAACTACTTGGCAAAGATAGTTTTATTATTTATTTGGCTATAAGGATGCCTCTCAAACAAAGACTATGATCCAAAACAAAAATCAAATTTTCAGTTACAAGTTTTCCAACATTATGTCTAAGAACAAGGAGCATTGAATCTATCAAGAAAAAGTAAAAGCTTAAATCCAAGGTCCAAAAATAGGAACAAAACTTAAAAGACTAACCTGGACAATAAAAACACCAGGAGATGGTATTTTAACACAAAGGAACCAAAGAAGCATGAGAAATTGAACCAACGGCTTCACCAAAAGCATTATGGGCTGAAGTATCTTTGGTAAGCCTCGACTGGCTGTAAACCACTGCTTCTGAAAATTTGATAAGGTTCCACTCTAGATCAAATTTAGTAAAATACAAGGATAACTTGCCCAGAAAAGATTAGATTTAGGCAACATTGATACCATTATGTGAAAATGAATAGATGGGTTGGCAAGAAGTGCAGTATGGGGCTCTGAACCTGTTAAAAATCGTTATTAAACAAGAACATTACTCATTCTGCAGTAGAAATTTAGCACCAAACTCCATGAATTACTGTACAGATAAAACCTAACTCTAATGATTCATTATAAAAAGCTTGAAATTAGAAAGGATACCTCCATATGCAACCACATCAACCTCCAGGGAAGCCTGCAATGCCACATAGAAAAGGCAGTAAATCAATGAACAATTAAAATAAATAAATAAATGTTTTGAAAGTTTAAAATTTAAGTAACTCATGAATCATGACTAAATAGTGTGAATATATATACCTAATCCTCATTCCTAGGTGTGAAAGAAAGGTCATTTATGCCAAGTTAAGGAAATTTCAAACTATTATGTGTAGATTTAACAATATTAGCACTACATGGTCTCCAATCCAAACTTGAAATCAGAAGAATTATTCAAAAGGCACTAACTACTACTACTACTTTTGCCATGATCTAGGTTCTGGCAAACTTACAACTAACTAAAAAACTATTTACATGAATTCGACAACAAAAACAAAAACAAACAAATTGAAAAATAAAAGATAATCAAATCAAATCAAACTAATTCAAATACTACACGAAATTGAAAAAATGGGACGAAAAGAAAAACCTGATTGGCGAGTGAAAGAGCGTGATACTGCATTCGAGGGCTCCGTCCAATGTCGCCCAAAACCACCACGCATGCTCTCCCTCTTCTTCCTCCCTTCTTTTCGTTGCTTTTCCCTTCCATTTTCAAATTTCGGACCCAATATCAAAACCCAACGAAACGACCAAGCCAAAACCCTAATCCAAAATCTAATTCTCTCGCAAAATGTGGTGAGAGAAAATCAAAATCTACCAAATCTCACCTGCCATTTTCCGTGTCAACGGAAAATCAAAATCTCGTCGTTGGGGGTAGTGACTCAGTCAAAAGAAATTTTAGAGTAGAAGAATGAAGACGAATATTCGGGTCATAAAACCGACCCACTAAGCTTTGGTGAGATCCGAATCAAACTCGGGTCGACATAATGGTAAATTTGTAATTTTGATAACTTGCATGGTCTATTGGGAAAACGGGTTGTTTTTTCCTTCGATTGGAGTGAGTTGGGGAACTGAATTTGAAGAAGATGGAACGCAGGCAGAATCAAACTCCGCAAGGTTTGAAATTAACCAATAAAAGTTTTAATTTTTCATCAATTTAAATTGGTTTGGAGTTACCATGGTCCTGTGTGGAAAATTTCAGGCCAAATAGCTAGGGTTTTGGTTGAATTTTTGGAGGTGGCTATTACCGGTGTGGTTTTTCTCAAAGGGTTTTATCCTTCTGGTTAGTTGGTTATTGCATACACTCTTTCCTTTTGGTTTGTGGCAAGAAGAAAAAAAATTGTTTGATAGTCAAATGCACTTTAATTCCTTTTTGTAGTTATTTGCAACTAAATTGATTGGAATTAGTTTTCATTATTTGAGTTTTGGGCGTGGAAAAGGTGCCTTCGAACGGAGAAGGTATATGAATGTGGTGGTTCAAAGGGCTCGCCATCCTCAGCTTAAAAACTACATACATGCTACTGTTGCTGGGCTTCTACCCTTTGTACAAAAGGTTGGTCTTGTTTGGTAATTGCATTTTTTTTCTTCTTTTTTGCAGTCAACATTGTATTCTATTGGTAGTTGTTGTTTGCTGGCATTGGATTTGAATGATCAAACATTGGTTGCTAGCCATGGCATGTTTGATTCAGAAATAACCTAAATGGGTGTATCTTTTGCATGTTGTCTGGACATGGCAATGCAATATTGCTTCTTTATATTAAAAACTAAAGTTCATTAATGGAGTTAGAGGTTGAAGACTATACATTATAAATTAATAGCTTCTGAGTTATCTGGTGGTTCAGACTTTGTGCTTCTCTCACCCCCACTTGCCTATCTACAAAGGAAAATATATGCTAATCATATTGGGGGTGACTATTCTACAATTATCAGGGCATCTACGGATAACAATGTAATATGTGATGATGTTGTGTGTGTTACTAGTTGCAGCATACATTTAATTTAGCTCTTTGGAATAAATGCTTTTTACTTATAATGCTTATTTATGAAAGAATCAATTGTAGGTTGTGATATCCTCATGTTTCTTTTGTCATCAATTTCTTCGCTTCTATTAAGCATGCATAGGTGATATGCAGCCTTTTCCTTTAAAATTTAAGCAGGGTTAAATGTTCTGGTGTTATAAGCATTAGTCAAATGTAATTTTTCTGATTAGCTAGTGATTAGGTGATAGTGGTAAGTTAGCTTCTAGTTACCTCCTAATTAGTTCTTCTCCATTGATTGATCACATTCAAGGTATAAATATGACCACCAATATGCAGCTCATAACACAATAATGTCAATATCGAACAAACACACTGTTTGTGCCAAATATTTTTTTAAAAACTATTATTTATATTCAACAGGAATCATTAAATAATTACTTGTGATTTCTCCGAGATGTGTGTTGTTGTTACGCACCTTGGATAAGGAAAAAGAAACAAGACTGAAAACACGGGTAATTCCCTGAAAACGTATTATTCCCAAATCAACTGTACAACTAAACGTTTACAAAGGATAAAATTCCTCTAACACAGGGCACTCCCTCCCTGTCAATCAAACAACAATCCTCTTAATTCCTTAAGATAAGAGTATATATCGACTTTACAAAAAGTCTAACTACTTCTGTCTATCAATTGTAGACTAATTCTCTTGCACTATCCTATACAAACACACACTATCCTGTTGCATCCAAGTTTGCTTGTAATTGCTTTGTTTCTGCATGCTGATTTTTATACCTTACCTTGTGTTTACTAGGGAATGGTGGAGAGAGTAGCTGTTATTTTTTTCAATGCTGACAATGTTCCATTGGAGAAATTTGTATTCAAGCTTGCGATGAACCAAGCTTATGGTTCAGAGGTGGAAGAGGTTGATCTTGAGTTGTCTCTCAGATCATTTCTGATAAAACTGTCTAACTCAAAATCTCTTTGTAAAGGGCTTCCTCCTGGTAAATGCGAGTGTAATTATGTTTTCTGCAAAGATTTCTGTTTTGACTTCTCCTTGATTTCCCTTTGGCTTAATGGCACACTTGGTCTCGCACTCGCCAGTATAATATGAATAACACGATTTTTGTCTCCCAGTAACTTCTGTAACTATCGACTCCCTTTATTTTCCTAATTAAGAAAAGCAGGTATCTTTATCACTCTAACTCTAGTCCAATTAATAACAGAAGTTAGTCACATGGCTAATGATTTACTATCTAACAACATTGTACTGAGTTAAGCACCTTAATGTATCTGATGATGACTCTAATTTACTTATAAACACCATTTTTATGGGTAACTTTGTGCTTTTTTTAAATGTTTTTTATTAAAATAAACAAACATATTTCTCTTTTTTATGTGGTTGTCTAATTTGCTTATTCTAAAAGTAAGCAGATTTCTGTTTTTTAGAAGTAATTTCTATATACTTTTCAAATAAGTGATTTTTCCAAAAATTGCTTATTTCTATAATGTATTTTTATTGATTTATCGAGTAATTTAAATAGATTGAAGTTATCAATGTGTCCATTAAGACGCAAACTCAATAAAGCATCATCTAAGTATGTAAAATGTTGGCCAAATCACTAGCTTTTGTGGTAATTGGATGGTAGACTGACAGACTTACTTTTTTGAAAAAGTAAAATTGGAGAAATGGGGGGATTTCATTGTTGCAGGATATTATTGATAACCAAAATTGGACATTAATGATGATAGAGGGATCAGAAATGCATTTTAGCCTTTTATTTTTTCACTTGATAATGATGTGCTCTTTTTCTTGTAAAATAAACAATTCCTTTCTCTGTGTTGTGTATGAACAAGTGGCATGTGTGTGTGCACATTCACCAAATCATCTGCTCATTGCATGTCAATATCTTATCATCAATTTCAGTTAATATTCATATACTAGAGGTTGCTAGTTTGGAATCAAGTGGATGTGGTTTGTAACTTCTCTGATACATTTGTAAACCTCATGCTGAAATTTTTGCTTTGGTGTGTGTAAACTGAAACACAGGTTTAAACTTTTTCTTTCCTTTCCTCTAAACAGATTGTAGGTGGGAGATTACTGCTTATTTTAGATCCCTACCTGAGACTGGTACAAGCAAAGAACCAGACTTGTGGATCCCAACTGACACAAAACAGTGGCAGCAGCCTCCACTTATAACCCCTATCAAGTCAATGAGTTGTGAACCTCTGTGTTTGCAATTGTACTTGGAGCATCCAAGTTTATCAGAATCATTGCTTTGAGAGGAAACTCAAACCTCTGTTAATATAATACATTTATGGTAAGAAAGTAGGAACAAATTTTTAAAGAAAAGTTTGAAATCTCATTATCTCTGTTTTTTCTTTGAAAGAAAATCATTATATAATCAGCTTACTTTTGCTGAAAATACCGAAAATGTTAACGTATGTATTGAAGTTTCTTGGTAAATTATGTATTGAGGTTAGTTGTTAAATTTTAGTATTAGTATCTTGAGTGAATCACTAATTGACATTATTGTATCTTACAGATAAGTAGCATCCACTATTAACAATTAAATGATATGTTCACATCCTTTCTTCTCTCAATTTTGCCACTCCAATGGCCACCACCATCCAGAAGCTATTCACTTTCCAATCTGTCATTAAAAAAATTCTGATTCATGTTTTCTTATTTTCTTTCGTAGATTTGATTTTGTAAATAGAGTTTGGTGTTATTATATGTAACAAATTGGTGTAGATTTGATGATCTTTGATGGAGGAGAAAAAGTTGCATTTGTTTTCTTAAGCACAAGACAAAGAACTTGGACAAAATTAAAATCACATAAAAGCAAAGATGTGGCAACCTAATTCCCTTTACCAAAAACAACATCGTTTCTGTTTTTCTAAGTTAAATATTAAATAAATAAATAAACACGTCAATAATGATAATGTAAAAGTTACACCCACATTTTATAACAAGGTCAAACTATAAATATATTTTTTTTTAAAGAAATAGAT
>Ga0123341_1000581_pt1 | contig 23301 bp, 17 predicted proteins | sample Turbeapinknodule_FD_89959 | JGI IMG/M metagenome (GOLD analysis project Ga0123341, IMG submission 89959) | Root nodule microbial communities of legume samples collected from Mexico - Turtle bean Mexico pink nodule | ecosystem: Host-associated > Plants > Roots > Nodule | place: Mexico: Nepantla...
GATGACGGACCTCGACGGCAACATCGTCGACGTCCCCAACCCGGGCGGCCGTGGCCCCGGCTACCGCTACTTCGGCGCGGCGAAGAAGCTTCCCGGCGTCAAGGAGCTTTTCGAGAAGCCCCCAGAGCTCCGCAAGCGGCGCACGCGGTATGACATTTATAAGCGTATTGATGCGAGTTATTATGGCTACCGTGATGAAGAGGATGGTGTGCTGGAGCGACTGGAGGGCCCAGCAGAGGAGGCGATGCGGCGGGAGGCGGCAGAGGAGTGGAGGAGATTAGATGAGGTGCGGAGGGAGGCGAGGAAGGGAGTGAAAAGTGGGGAGGTAGCAGAGGTGTCGGCGGTGGCGAGAGAGATGCTGAGGGAGGAGGAAGAGGAGGTGGTGGAGGAGGAGAGGGAGAGGGAGAGAGAGAAAGAGGAGAAGAGGGAGAGGAGGGAGTTTATTGTGCACGTGCCGCTGCCCGATGAGAAGGAGATTGAGAGGAGGGTGCTGGAGAAGAAGAAGATGGAGCTGTTGAGTAAGTATGTGAGTGAGGGGCTTATGGAGGAGCAGACTGAGGCCAAGGACATGCTCAATATTCAACGTTAGCAAATGCTGTTCAACTTTTCTAGCTGTAGGTCTCTACCCAGAAATTGCAGACAAATGCGGCCAATGGTGGTGGTGAGTTCAAAATTCTTGGCCAACATTGTGCTTGTAAACTGATTTTCATGTGTCCTATTCAATTAGTAGATAAGTATGATGAAAAGGTGCATTAAGTTTGCAGGCTAAGCTTTATTTTCAATATAAGTGACTGTTGGTGTATCATGAAACGAGTTTAGGCTCTGTTCTCAGTAAAAATCTAACTTTTTGTAATTTTAGCTACTGCTTGTAAGTTGTATTGCAATTAAGTGTTTTTCCATTTCTTGCTGACACTGCCAGAGATGGCCAACGAATAATTTTCTTGGTTGTATATTTGATGGTATATTTTAGCTGTATAAATCACAAGTAATAATGATAAAACAGTATACGAAAGAATTTTGTTTCTTCTGCGGTTGTGATTAGGTCATTGTTGAGTAATTTGACAGAATCATGTTATAACCTGTTTATCACTACAGGTTTACAAGAAATTTACTAGTTAAAATAGGAAAGAGTTTGTTTAATTTTTGTATTAACAGCTTGTAGTATACCTTTCTCATATAAGATGATTTCTTGAGTGTGTGAATCTACTCATCTGAGATTATTGTAACTTAATCAGTGATCTGAAGTTACTATAGACATGAAGTTACATTAAATAGTTGTGTTTTGCCTTTTTTGCCGTTTATGCATCCTCTCATTTTAAAACATTATAAAAGAATATGTGAACTAATAATGAGTGTGTCATACATAAAGAGACAAAAGTATCAGCAATGTCTTATTAAGCAGGCTCAAATCATTATTAATATATTATATCAAGAATACGTTGCTAAAAGGTTCTGCTGCAGATCATGGGTAAAACCTTTGCTTTCTAACTCAAATCAATTCAGCTCCATGTACTGCATTTGGTTGACAAGTGCATGACAGGCTCAGGATGCCATAGTTGAAACCATGAATATGCAAAACAAGCCATGCCATTGTTACAATGTGTATCACCCCTGTATCTAAAAGTGTCCATAAGACTACTAGAAAGCTACAATGAAGCCAAAAGATAGGTGCTTACGCTATATACCTTAACCTTATCTTAATGATGCCAAAAAAATGCAATATGCCCTTAATGAGATGTAGGAATTTTGCCCTTGTTGCGTACACTTGTTTTCTTGGACATGGGGTGTGCAACTGCAGATCCTTTCTTGGTTAACCCTTCAACGATAAAAGAAAAAGCCCCAAAAGTGAGGCAGTTCTGTAGAAGTGATTGGGCTGTACCTGAAGAATCGTAAGCATGAGTCATATAGTAACAAAACAAATAATAGTGTAGCAATAATACATACGTGCATACACACTAAGACTATTACAAAAATAAAGTGATTTTGTTTGGCACTCAATATATTAAGAGTAATAGTACATATTATAAGCACGTAAAAGATCACTGTTCATGATATTTTTTTACTAATCTTATAAGTTATATCTAACATGATTTCTAATAGGTTAACAATTTAAAAACACTTCGTCTCACTGTCAATAAACCTTACAACTTTTCCCCAGTCACCAATTGAAGACAAAATCGTCTCACTGTTCAACATGAAGGATCATGTTTATTCAGAGAGATCAACAATGAAAGACAAATTCAAATTCACATTTGAGGAAATGGTTCGTTTGTGTTTGGATTACAGTTTAAAACTTATCTGACATACAAACATACTTTTCAATGTAAAAGAAAAACGAGAAGAGGTATTTTGTCTTATTGAAATAAATGCAATAAAATAGGCAGAGGTTAGTCTGAGCTTTTATCCTTAATTTCAATTGGTGCAGGTACCAATCAAGTTAATAAAATTTTCAAGTAAAGGTTGACAATTCATCAATTATTGAAGGAAGGATACCAGGAAAAGTTGTAGCAAGACCAGCACAACATCCAGCTAGCCCAGCGTTAATGGCTGCATATGTGAAAGTAATCGCATTATCAGTGGAGAGCATTGTACTGGCAAAGATTTGACGTAAGCATATACTGTATTTGACAGAACTAAAAGTTTGTTTCACCACATTATTAGACCTCTTTGGTGAAGGAACATATTTTTGTTGGTGTTTTTTGAAACACTTTCACATCGCGTTTGAATACTATCATATCATAATTCCTTTTTCTATGTGTTTTTTTATGTCATTTTAACAAACATCTTTCCTCCATTAGCTAGTTTATCAATTTTCAACTAACTTCTAACTTACTCATTTAGAATTTTGCTGAAAAATGTAAATATTTTATACCATCATCCTTTCCTCGAACTCTTCCCAAGATGCAGACAACCAAACTATCAACTCCAGATAAAATTGCAAATGTCTATGAAGAGATGACAAAAAAAACCCGTTCAAAATAAGTATTAAGTTCATCCAGTAAAAAGCCAGGCAGAAAATTAACAACATTTATGTGTGATATACCTTAGCATTAGACCCTGCTTCTATAAAGGATCCTTTAAAGCCTTTCTTCTTGATCAATCCAGCACCTGAAACAGACCCATTGAAAGCATCCTTGAGCATGAATACAAATACTGACCAACTATTTAACTACAAGAATCTAAATCTCTTCATCATAACCCTCTGCCAGCATTTCAAAGACAATCTATATATATGAAATAACCTATGATTGAATTAAGCAGAAAATTTAGTTCAGAAGTTCATTTCTCTAGCTACTTCTTTGGAAAATATTATATAGATTCACAAGTTTAAAATGTTACACACTAGCAGAAAAAGTTTGAAGTTGAAACTATCTACGAAAGGATCCCTCCGTTCCTTTTCCTCTTTTAGTTTTGTGATACGGAAACGATGAAAATTAAACGAGGCAAGGTTTTACTTATACAAAACCAGCTGAACAAATAACAAAGTTGCACCTTCCACCTTTGGGTATACAGAAAATATGTTAAAGAAAAATAAACACAAATATGACACTCAAGGATAAGTACTAGTGAGAACATTATATAGTTGCAGAGGCCACAAAATAAACCACTAAATGACCGTATTTATTTCAGAATTTGCACAACAAAGATCAATTTCATGGTTTAATATTCTGGTACATACTCATGAAAAATGACACTAAGAGAATTCTGAGTTTTCATGTTGATTTTGTTCTTAAAAAAATACCGATAAGTTAAGAAAAGAGGGTGTTTATAAATTATTATTAGAAATATGGACCTCGTAAGTATGGGAACAAACTCTCAAATCGAGGATTAAGGGTAAAAGTGGTCTAACAACCCTCCTTCGTTAAGCTCTTCCAATTTATAATCTTCATCATCTAGGTCTCGAGTGATGGAAAAAGGTCCTTTCTAATTACTGCCTTCCGAATCAAAGTGTATTCTTCTGTAAGAACTCATCTATAGTCCTAAAAGTTAATATATAGGAAGTTTCCCGAATTGTTGATTGCAGGGTGCAATCCACAATATACTCGTTAACTCTTCTCCCAAGTCCTTTGTGTTTGGCTTCCCTTCTTTTTCAATTCACCTTTCACTTGTCCATTAGATTGTGAATGTTCAACGAGACGTATATCCCCAAGTTGCTTTAAAAAATCATTGTTCCTTTTGTCAATAATTGTGGTTTTACTTACTAAGCTTTAGTGTAAATTTTTATTGCATGAATTATCAAAGTAAAACACCAAGAACAGAAAAAACACTAAAAACTCTTAGCTAACCGTTTCGGAAAAAGTTAAGATACCCAACAAGAGAATGATGAAGAAAAATAGAATAAAAGAATGGGTAAGGTAACAGCACAAGAAGGAAACATGTTGCAAATTTAAGAAAGGACATGAAGGTCCAAGTTGGAGAGAGGACCGTAGCCAAAAAGGGAGCCAGCGAAGGCACCACAAGCAAAGTTTCCGGCGGAGAGAAGAAGGCAAACGGTGGGAGACGGATTCGGAGCAGAGTTGACATCACTTACTGAATTAACTGTTGCATTCGATGCCATCACTTCTTGACTTTTCACCATTGAATGACCCTGCTCTTCACTTCAATTTATTCAACACTAACATCACCAATGAATGAACTAATCAATACTGTTATTCACTATTATAAGTTTACTGAGACCCTTCTTTCCCAGAAAATTAAAACTCTTTAGGAACACAAGGACGAGGTCCTTCTCTCACCAGGGACGTAATGTAATTCTCATTGTTATTAACGATAATCAGTTTTTTAACGTATGAAAACAAAATTCTATATAGAAACCAACGAAATGGACCTTTCCCCCGTTTTAAAGAAAAATCTTCCCTAAAGCATTCAATAAACCATTCAGATACAAAAGTTATGATTTCTGCTTTTAGACATAGATCAGTAAAACGTGGTCTCTTGACCACTACAACAAAAGTGGCTTCATCTAACACGGAAATGCTGTCCTTTTTTTTACTGCTTATGCTATAAAGTGAAAAAACTGAGCTCAAAGTTCATGTGAATAATTTAAATGTAACGATTACCTTCTCCCGTATGGTGTGACTGCTAACACTCTTGCCTTGACCAGAAGATCTCTATGGTAAGATTCCAGTAAGTAAAGAGAAGAAAACTTCAAACCAATTCATTTAATAAATATGCAATTTGTGTGCATGAGTGGCTTATGTTTAGTGTCATAGCTTTGCTATCGCCGGAATTGTAAACTGCTAATTGATTTTATTTTGTTTAGGGACTTCTGCAATGAACCAAATATTCTTTCAGAAACAAAATGTTGCCCAGCTGTTGTAAGCATTACGTAAGGCATCTTGAGCTAAATACTAACAAGGAATGCTAAAATTATTAAATTACTATCGGTTATCAGTATTCAATTAACATTTCAGTCATCTGGTAAGCGACCAGCGCGATTTGTATAGTACATGAGAAGTGCCAAACATGACACAAGAAATTTTTGAATCTTAGACAAAACATACTTTCCCTTTCATCAACTTATTTTTCACCAGAATACATATTTGATACCATTATCCACGGATATCTAAAATGAATAACAGAATGAGTGATATTCGTAACACGACTAATATCAGGTAGCAATAGAAATGCCATTATCCGACAAGAAATACATACACTTCAGTTCCACTCAGAAAAATATACTGAATAACTCATGATAACCAAAACCAAATTCTATGCAGCAGCCAATTTGTGATCCATGTTCTCTAACTTACAAGGAGCTACATCTGTTGCGAGACTTATTCGCCCTCACTCAATATAGGTACAATGAGTGGCTTCATCTGTGCCACATATACAATCGCCCACCTAAAAGAACAGAGAAAAAACCAACATTGAGCCTATGGCAAAGACATGATTTGTTATTTATAAGCTATAATTACAACTGAACCAAACACAAGCGGAAAATAACTCACTGAAAGATCAATCAAGATAGGATTCAATAATATAAGTAGACAAAAACTTGGGAATGAACTATCAACAAAGAAAGTCATAACCGAATTCCCAAAAAAATAAACAAAACAATCCCTTTTGAACAAACAGTTACTCATGTTCATCATATTTTATCACAAGCTCATTGTAAATAATGAAATACTCATAACGAGGAACAGAAATGCAAATAAATACGTACATAAACTATTTATAATTTCCTCTAGTGAAATTACACATCTAAGATGTGCATATACAAGAATGAGAATGAATAGGTATACTATAGAAAGAGAGAAACTTCGCTTGAGACATTTTGAGTTACTATTATCACATTTGTGGCATGGCAGGCTCCTTTTTTTACTAATAAAACTAATGGCCTTTTATAATAGAATAAAGGCATCAAGGCTTATATATGTTCAGGTTCAAACACTTAAAATTATCCTACCATCACAGAATTCAGTTACACTGCTTCAATTACTATTCTTCATAGGAGTGCGGCTATTCAGCTCTGGTATTTAGAAAATAAAGATAAAAACTCACACGCAGCACGCCAGTATCATGGTCTAATCAATAAATGACAGCCTGTGAGTGGAGTTGAGTGGAGTTATCTACGTGAAGAAAAAGGCATATATTTTTTTTATTCTAATGTAATCAATAAATTCCTTGTCAGGGGAAATAAAAGATATAGGTACAAAAATTCTCTCTAATACCTATTTTTAACTTAATGAAAAATAAAGGAAGAATGCCCATCAAACAACACTTACATCATCCAGCAGCAAATTGTTGCAGTAATTACCAAAGTTAGGTGAAATCTGCAACAGAATAAGAAGAGATTAGACATGCGTCAATAAGAACAATTCACACATATACAGAGAATGCATGTGTCTGTATAAATTCTTCAGAGCCCACTCAAGTGACTAAATAAATTTGAATATTTATAAAACACAAAAGTTTGCAATACATAGTTGATAATCATATCAATTTGTTAACTACTAAGTGTGTTTGTTCTCACGAGAACAACAGAACGTGAAAGGGATTGATGTTCTATGGAGCTTCTAACAGAAAAATAAACACACAAATAAGAACCGACCGATAACAGTAAAGGTGTGCAACAAGAATCAAGCACACTGCCATAACCAAGGAAGCAACCACACGCCAGAAGGAGAAAACATACACTCTCGCTTTCTTTACATGCAAACAAACTCCAGAGAAACAATTAACATCCAGGAATATATTTCTTTCCCAAAATACTGGCTAACTCATCCTTCTGAAGTGAATCAGTAATGTCTCACTATAAATACATCAACGACGACAACAACAAAGCCTTATCCCTGCCTGACTACAAATAACTTAATTTTGAGCAAGACAACCTTAATTTAAGTTCATCCCCCTAAATCACAGCAAATCTTTAAAGCAGCAGAAGGATTCACAACAGAAAACGACAAAACACATTCTCCAAACAATCCACAAATTCATCGGATCAAAATCCAACTAACTAATGATGAGATAATCCACTCACACAACCAAATCACGAAATCCAATTCAGAAATACGTCGTACTATACAGTCCAATTGAGTGAAGAGCCTCCTAATTCTTCGAACGCAAAAGACTCTCGAGATTGCTAGGATACCGCAATGAATCCATTGAGAACTTAAAACATAACGGAGAGAGAAAGGGAAAAGAAGCGTACAGATTGGTAGAAGGTCCTCTGTTGCAGCAGATTCTGGTGCAGAGGCTCGCGATGATTCCGATCACTATGAAGATCAGCGTCGTCACCAGGAAACCCATGTCGAGTCGTTCCCTTCCAGATCCCGATCAGAGAAAACGAAATTCCTAGCGCGAATTGAAAAAGAGAGTGAAATAAAATGCGAATTAATTGATGGATTGATTTTGGAGCGGAGGTGAATTGAACCCTATTATTTGGGGGCGTTTGGATGCCGAGAAAATGGTGGAAAATGAGAGAAAGTGAAAATAGGAAAAGAGAAAAAACGTTTGAATAATGATAGTTTGTTATGTTACCTCTGAACTCTGATGCAGAGATCTCACGGTGCTGTTTTCGATCACCTTCGCATATAGTGTGTGATTGGTCATCTATTTTCTGCTTCACAATCAATTGGGCTTCAGCCTACGTAGGCCCCAAACTCGGCCTACTATAGAAGACTCTTTCTGTCTACACCTCCATACATTCTTGTGCCACCCCATACTAAATATGAAAATACCATTTTACCCTTTTTTTTCACTTTTGAATTTGAAATAATAAGTCTATGGATTATGTAATCCGGAATAATTTGAATATATTTCGGATTATATAATTCGGACTTCAATTTCATATTTAGAAACGAATTCCGAATTATGTAATCCAGAAGCTAATCACAAAAGACTTCCGGATTACATAATCCTGAAGCTAATTCTGAATCTAGAAAAAGACTTCTGGATTATGTAATCCGGAATATTGAAAATGGTATTTTTATAATACGAAAAATTTATGGGGGTGGTACAAGAAGGTATGGAGATGTATGAAGAAGCAGCCCTATAGAAACACCATTCAACTGTTGAACTGTTGGTTTTGTGAAGATCTTCTTTTGTAACCCCATATTTTCCTTCTGCACCCATAAATAGACAACTCCTATATTGCCCTTAAAAATGACTTTAAATTCTGCTATCTTTAAATATTTGTAAGGGGAAAAAAGAAAATTTTATTATTTAAAGGAATGTAGAAGGAAAATATGGGAGTGCAAATCTGGATTGCACACTCAAGAATTAATTTTTCACATTTAAATTTGTAATCCAAAATTAATTTTTTATCATACAATCCATAAGTTGTTTTGACCTCTAGATTTAATTCAGAATTATTTTTTATTTTTAGATTGTACAATAAAAAAAATTACTTTTAGATGGTACTATTTAAAAGTTTTTTTTTCATTAAAAAAACTTTTAGATTGTATATTTCAAAATATATTCTTCCTCTACTTCATTCATGACGCAACACATTGATAAAGGTGACGACAATGACAAGGGATAAGGGATAGTGGCAGGAAGTGAAGCAGTTTGGTCTTTTAACCACCCGAATGGGTGTACAATGAAACTATAGGTGTGCAAAAAGAATAATCTAGTATTATGTTTTTTTTTTTAAATTGTTTTCATATGTTTTTACAAAATAGTTAGAAGTAATTTAATTAATCATTTAATTTCTATTAAAAAATAATTTCATAATAAAATATTGAAAGGGCGTTTCCTTCTCACTCCATTAATCTCTTGTATTACTTTCCATTCATTTGGGAATAAGTTTTTTTTTAAGAAAATGTAGTTTTTTACATTCCAAAAAATTCTCGAAAGGTAATCCAGTATTAAAATATAAAGTTTACAAGTAAAGGACTTAAATAGTTTAGCCCGAGCAGACAAACAAATAATTATTAATTTATTCTCCTAGAAACCTCGACATCCCAAAGAAATAGTTTTTTATCATTGATGAAAAAATATATACCATTCAAACAAATGTACTCAATCGATAAGTTGAAAGGTCCCAGCATATTAAAAATTAAAATAATATAAATATAATAAAGAAGTATTCTATCATAGTCTAATAAATAGGTTCAAAACATTGAAAATATATCTATTAAGTACAAGGTCTGAAAAGTAAAAATCCAATTAAGTTAAAATCCAACAAGAAACACTATAAATAGGTGATTTGTTTAATAGGTAAATAGAGTGTTTTTATATGATAATTGAACATATTGATTCTGACTTTATCATCAGACCCCCTTGCAGGTACACACTTGCCCGAAAGTGATCATAAACCTAGAAGCTGAAAGTTGACCTAAATCCAATAGCTGAGTGATAGTCCACATCCAATACTCGAGAATAGGCTCAAGCCCGTATAACAGAGTTTAAACTAACTGATCCAGTAACCAAAAGCCCAAGCCATCAGTGAGAAGTCGAGAAATCGAGAGGAGGAGAAAAAAAAGATAATTGTTTCTAAGGCCCTGTAAAACATTTTGATGTTCACGTGGGGCTGAAGCACGTTAACTAAAGAAGTAAAGAAGGGCAAGTCGAAAAGAAGATCAAGCAAGAGGATAGGAGGACAACCAAAATGTCATGTCAATGGCTATGTTGATAAGGTTACAAGAGGAGTTTGAAACTCTAAAGAAAAACAATGAAGAAGAGTGGAGTATGTTGAGAGCAAAAAATGCATATATGAAGTGGAAGATGAATGAAGAAACAGTTTTAAATACAATTTCATTTGAAATTGTTCAACTGAGAGCACGTATTCATCACAACACATAATGAAGCAAGTTTTGAAGTGACATGGAGGAGGCAACCGGAAACATCAAGCACATTTTTTGGAACATTTGTGAGAAGACATCCTTTTTTTGAAGCAATCATAGAGACTCCACTGCCTGAGAACTGGAAAATGAAGGAGATTTAATATGGTGAATGAGGACTGGAGCAAGAAAAGATCCAACTTAGGGAAAGTTGGCACCAAATTGGGAATGACCATTCCAAATAACTGAGAATTTACAAAATGGAGCCTACAGATTAGAGACATTGGATGGAAAAGCAGTTCCTAGAACATGGAATACAAGTCGTTTGAAGTTTTATTTCAGTTGAAGAATTGTATGTAAAGTATCAAGAATCAATGTATATAATGTCTCTCGGTCAAGGATGTTTTCTCATTCCAAAAGAGAATCCCTCCTGAGATGGAATTGTTTAGTGAAGAAATCATTTCTAAAAAAATGTGTTATCATTCTCTTACTTCAAGAAAGAACAATAATAACTCTCGGCTAAGGAAGTTTTCACTCCAAGTGAATCCCTCGCGATAATACATCTCATTAAAGTGAATAAGCTATCGGCTAAGGAAGCTTTCATTACAAGTAATCCCTCTCGAGAGAAATTTATGTAATCTAATCCTCCAAAAACTTTCAATCAAGGAAGTTTCCACCATAAACGAATCCCTCCTAAGAGAAATATATTTTTCAAATCTCTTGCCCAAATAGAAAGATAACTCTCAATCAAGAAAAATTTCACAGTAAATAAATTCTTCTTCAAAAAAAACTTATTTTGTTTAAGTTAAACCTCTCGGCTTAAGGGAGAACACAAAACTCTTGGCCAAAATGCCTTAAATACAAGTGAATATGTTTTGAAAGCAATTTATCTTGTTAAGCTAAATGTTCTTAGCCAAAGAAATAATTATACCATGTAAAATATTAATGAAATAAAGATCTTTTCATAAAATGTAAATTCTTAATTAAGTTTCGTTACATGATATGTTTTAATCAAGTTGATTAGTTGAAAATGTCGAAAGGTCGAGAGATCGAAAGGCCATAAGATGATTAGAGAAGTCCAAAAATAGATAAGAACAAGATAATAATGATGAAATTGTTATATTAAATTTAATAAGTTCAAAATGGTTGGCAAAGGCCAAATCAAAGTACACAAAACCAGTAACTAATAATCGGGAAGTACATCAAAAAGAAAAAAGAGAAAATGATCCTAATCATTCAACATACACAACATCATCGGCTTTGGTGGCTTCTTCTTGACCTTCTTCATAAGGTATTTCTTCAATAGGAATAAGGTTGTCATGATGAAAATCTTTTCGGACATCAAAGTTGTCTTCATTCAAAGGAATCTTGTAAAAATATTCGTCCTGTTGGAGAGCTTTAGAGAAACCCAACTTGTGTTGTGTTACTACAAAGCTCTGGGCTTCCTTTAAATTCTTTTCCAACTGATTTATTTTCTCGACATCAACTTGTTTTGAAGCAGATAAATCATTCAAACCTCCTTTCAACTCTTCATTCTTGGCTTGCAAAGAAAGTCTTTCGGCAACCAAGGCAACAATTTTTTCTTTTAAAGACTCTTTCTCGGCATCACAACATGAAATTTGAAATCTCTTTGATCTGAGAAGTCAAAGCAATTAGCATCAAGATAAGATTGAAGACTTTTTCTAGATTCTGCAAGCTCTCTCTTCAAATTTTCATGCTCAGTGGTAGAAATATCATTAATAGTTTCTTCTTTAAGTCTTTTCGAAATTAGCAAACACCGAGTAGAAAGCTCGATAGCTGCATCTGCCAGAGTAGGAACAATTACTACTCATTCAAGTTGATGTTGACAGATTCTGAAAACCGCATTGAAGCACCAAAAAGACCAATGATAGGAGGAGAAATATTCTCAGACTCTATAATCAACCCATTCATAACCTCGTCTCAGACTCCAATTTTCTTCCGCCCTTTCGGCTTGTTTTTCGGCTTCAAGATCTAGAGCTTCATTACTTGAAACTAAACCAATGGAAACTTTATTTATGGAAAATGATATAGTAGTTGACGAGGCAGCCAAATGAACACTCCTATTATATCTTCAATCACTATCCCAGCAGCTTCACCAATCGCGCTCGAAAACCCCGAATCTCCATTAGAACCGAAACCAGAGTTTGAGGAAGATATAATACTTTCTCGGAATTTAAAGAAACACTTCATGGCTACAATAAGACAAATACAACAGAAGTAGTGGGTCATAGTCATTCAAGATCAACTATTTATAGAAGTCAAAAGCCCTTTTCAAACGAAACGACACAACATTTGGACTGTTGGATTTTGATACATCTTATGGCCAAGGGTTAGAGACGTTTCACATCAAAGGCACAATAACCATCATGCACATGAAACGATGTAATCTTTCGTACATAACACATTTAATATATAAGATACTCTAAAAATAAAAACAGTAATGTCAAATATATGTTAAAAATTTTGCAACTCTTATCGGCATCCCGTCTTTTTAACAAAATCCTCATGTCTGGGGGACTAGTGTACTGACTAAATAGAGAGTTCGAAATCCCGTCAACATATTAAAAGTTAAAATAATATAAATGAATAATAGAATAAGGAAGCACGGTATCAAAATCCAATAAATAGGCCTAAAAGATTGAAAATATATTTAGTAACTACAAGGTGTGAAAAGCAAAAGCTCAATCAAGTTAAAGTCAAACAACAAGCACTATAAATAGGTCATATGTTTAACAGGTAAGTAGAGTGTTTTTATATGATAAATGAGCAAACTGATTCTGACTTTATCATCGGAGTCCCTTGCAGGTACACAAACCTGCTTGAGAGTGATCATAGACCTAGAAGCTGAAAGTTGACCCAGATCCAATAGATGAGTGATAATCTACATCAAGTATCCGAGAACAGGCTCAAGCTCGCATAACAGTCCAATAATCGAAAGTATAAGCCATCGGTAATGGTTTCTAAGACCATGTAAGAACATTATAGTATTATAATATTAATCGTATATTTAAATAAAAAATTCACAATTTTTAAAAATTTTAAATACATTAAATTTAAATTGTTTTTATTTTAAAATTATTTAATTTTTAAATATTTTTTAAATGAAATAATTTAAATTTATTAAATTTTAATAATTTTGTGTTGATTGAATGTTTGAATTATTACCAAATGTAAAATTAATATGAGATCAAACTAGTAATGTCAATAAAAAAAAACTCAACGGTCAACTACACAAAAAATAATCACTATATGCTTTAGAAAAAATATGATTAACATATATTAAAAAATAATAAATTTATATTAGTTAAGGAAACTCAAACAAATATAAATTAAAAAATGACATTGTTTTACTTTAACTGATAAATATTCCCGTAAGAGTATAAACTAGAAAATAACTCTTATTAATATTTGACAATGCATTATGTAAAAACAATCTTATTGAAATTGATGAAAAAAAATCAACTAAAGATACTCATCCAATATTAATAAAAAAAACTCTTATCAATGAAATACTTTTTAAAAAATATTGATTAAAATAATCTTGACGACCAAAAAGATTGTTTGACATTAATCGTGTGATTTCGTTAAAAATAACCCTGACTAATGTCAATTAATGACTAATAATAATCCATCTCCATAAAAATACCCTGCAATTTAAAGAAACTTAGACTTGCATAAATTAAAAGAAATTATATATAGCCAACAACTGCTCTCTAAGTAAGATAGATATGTTCTATGTGTCAAAACGGAAATATAAAAATAAAAACATAGATATAAAAGAGAAAATAATAAAAAGAATTTTAAATTCTTATTTTTTTAGATGAAATTTGAATTTGTTAAATTTCAAGATATCAAGATACTCTAAAAAAATCAGAAAATTTTAATTTCTTTGGAATTTTCTTTTCAAACAACATATTTTATTATAAAACACTTGAACTTCTTTTTAAAAATAATTAGCATTTAAAGAAGTAACATTCAAACACACTAAAAACCCTCTTAGCATTGAATCCTTGTTAGCCATAAAGTTCATACTAACCACTCCATAAAACTCTTGTTGGTTATGGTGTTCACTAAATACACAAGAATATATTCATTCCTTTCACAAAAATGTTGTTTGAGTGAGCTACAAGCAAGCTGTTTGTTACTAAGTCTGACAAACGAATCATGCAAATAGCCAACTTTTTGAAGAAAAGAAGTTCGTAAAAGCAAGCTCCACATTTGAAAGACACCATCACCAGAATGACATCTCAACTAATCTTTCAAGATAATAAAAGAGATTAACTACAACGAAAAAAAAGAAGTTTGAAAGAACTATGCAACTAAAAGAAGAGCTTTCGTGGGGATGTTCTAGATCCAACTGTTGGATAGTTTGAAGACTTGAGAGGAGAGGATGCTGCCTTGCTTTCTTGGCCCTCAGGCACTCTGTCAAGCAACTTTGCTGCCCTTGGATCTGTTAATAGTGTCTTTTGGAAGGACTGCGAGAAGCCAGTTGCAATGATAGTCACATGAATCTCCCCATTGTAGCGATCATCAACAACGGCACCAAATATGATATTGGCAGAAGGGTCAGCTAAACTTGTCACCACCTACAACAATTATGAAGTTTTGAGAGCACCAAACAAATGTCTACAACAATTCATATTATCAAAAACTATGTTGAGAGTGAAATGTTCCTTCTGCCAATAAAGTACCTGAGACACTCTGTTTACTTCCTGCAGAGTTATGTCTTTTCCTCCAGTAATATTATACACTACTCCGGTAGCTGCCTGAATAGAAGAGCCGATTAGAGGAGCCAAAGTAGCCTGCTCTGCAGCTTCTTCGGCACGGTTTTTACTGGAGGAAACACCCACACCAAGCATTGCTGTTCCAGAGTCTTTCATCACAGCTTTTACATCAGCAAAATCCACATTTACAAGCCCAGGTATCTGTAAAAAGACACAACAGGAATATCATCCTCATAAGCTGACATCAAAAAGTACTTTGCATTACATAATTGTCCAATTATGACAGTGGGGCAAACACTCCAATGAGTTGGGAGAAAGGAGATGGAAAATTATTCAAGCCTGTAATGTCCCCTCTTACTCTTCTCAATCTACCATTCTAGAATGAACAACTAATGCCTTCCATGGTACAGTGACCGCTTCCAGATAGAATGTCTGATAAAATTGTTAATCAACTCACTGTTATGATGTCTGATATTCCCTGCACTCCTTGACGTAAAACATCATCTGCTAGACGGAAAGCATCCTGAAGAGGTGTCTGCTCATCAGCCATGTCAAGCAGGCGGTCATTTGGAATCACTATAAGAGTATCCACATTTTTCTGCAGCTTTTCAATGGCTTCCAGTGCCTGAAAGGATAAAATGTGAATTTTAACTTCTCCAAGTATCGTCGGAGCAGGACAATACAATAAGATCAATCAATTTTCAAAATACATTATCACAGTTCAGCCATAACTAAGATGGGTATCAATTATAACACTTAATAGGGCAGTTATAATTTACACTTGAAGGAGAATTGCATTGGTACAGCACCTAATCATATTCTCAAATAAGGAAAGAAATGACACCTGCCTGCAATGATCTTTTACGTCCTTCAAAACTGAAGGGATAGGTAACAACACCTACAGTCAAGTAACCTGCCTCTTTTGCTATTCGGGCCACTACTGGGGCAGCACCAGACCCAGTTCCCCCACCCATGCCAGCAGTTACGAACACTAAATCAGATCCTTGAAGAGCACTAGCAATAGCTTCTTTAGATTCCTCAGCAGCTTGTTCCCCCAAAAGTGGATTTCCCCCAGTACCTGCATCTCTATCAAGCAACTCAAATCAAAGGAAACATTGAAATAAGGAAGCCAAACCACACACGCATACAAATCAAATCACACCATAGCAACACACATACAAGTGCCTGACCTAATCCCCGAGTCAGAAGCTCTCCAATTTTGATAGGGTTCTCGGCAGCAGACTTCAACAGTGCTTGAGCATCCGTATTTATTGCATAAAATTCTACATCCTGGTTAAAAAAAAACAAAAAAAATTAATTGTAGCAGAATACAGCATTAGCAAAAACATAAACAATACTTTAATAAAACTCTTCACTATCTTGGCCAACATACCATCATGAATAAAAAAAATTGTAACTATGACACAAACGTGCTTTAAAATCCCTCAAGATTGGGTTAAAATTAGTTTGTCTCAATATTTTACAAGCAGCTACCCTCGTATTTCATAAATTTGATGAATTTCATCCGACCCGGTACAGTCATTTTGACCTCAGCAATACATGGACCAAAACTGTAGGCTCTAAAACCAGTTTTGCCTAAATCTTGAGAAACCTAAAACACATATTACCCATAAAAACAAGAAACATATTCCATTAAACAAACAACAAAGTTATCGGACAATTTCACATTCTTCATAAATACTAACAAAATGAAAAAAATGCATAAACATACACTAAATGGGGTTTTTAACAAACCCACCGAAGTTATCATGCAACCTCACATTGTTCATAATTTCATAAATAAAATAAAAACGACCCATTAAAGGATACCAAATGAGCTTGTTAACAAAAACAAAACAGTAAATACAAATGGGAAACGGAAAACGCACGTGCAATCCGCAACCAATCATGCGGTTAACGGCATTGTTCCCGCCGCCGCCGACACCAACAACCTTAATCTTGGCGCTCTCTAGTGTCGAGAAGGAGCAGCACCTCACGGACGCGAGAGGGCGTCGCGGGGATGCGGAGACGCACGTTCTGGGTATAGGGTTGAGGGGAACGCAGTTTCTGAGAAAGAAAGAGGAAGAGGAAGAAGAAGAAGAAGAAGATAATGCGTTGTGGCGAATTGAACTTGGGTTCGTGAGGGGAAGCATGGCCATTGTAACACTTGTGAGGGTTGTTGTTTTAGGGTTGATGGTGAAGAATTGGGGTTTAGGGCTTTAGCAGAAGATGAGAATTAAGTTCAGTTTTCTTCTTTCACGTTCAGATTTTTGGATTGGAAACGATGGAAGGAAGAAAAGCGCAACAGATGGTTATGCAGTGGTGCCAACAACAGTAGTGTGATGTGTGAACTCTCGCATTTAACTTTCTTTTATTTCTCTTTTTTAAAGAAAATTCAAACTCGTATTTCAAAATACTATAATTATTATAAATATTAGAAAAATTCCTTTTAAAAAATATTTAATAAATGTTTAAGAAAAGTATTATCTTTGTCCTGCATTCCATATTCCAGCAATTTTAATTAATTTTCTTTATGAAATTCGAACGTCATTTTTTTTTCTATTGAATTGCAGCTGAGACAACGTTGGAAACCATTTTGTCCTTCACATAGTAACAGATTCTATATGTAGTAACCATTTTTCCTGAGTCATATTTCATTTGCAATTATTTGGATTTTCTTAACCAAAGCAAATATATGACTCTTGCGTTTGCGTCCATTATTTCACAAATATTCATTACAATTGTTCGTGATTTTGTTTCATTAATATCAGTTTTCCAACAAAATTTATGCAGATCCTTTAATATGAATTGTTCTTCACGGTTTTGTTTTGTAATGTGTTGACAACCTAGTCACATAATAATGAATTAATTATCACAATTAATTACTGAATAAATAATCTAAAAGACAATCTAAGACGTGTTACTGGTTTTTTCATGAGCTTTTTTTATGCATTTCCCATGACTTTAATATCAAATTTAAATACAGGTTAATTTCTACTCTAGCCTATGGTAATTTATATTCTGCAGCAAGTCACATGAGGCATGCCACCTTATTGCATGCATTTTCACATGCAAAAACAAATACCTATACTGCAACTCTAGTGCTACAAAAACATAAATGCTTCAGGGTTAGGGACAAATGGTAACACCCTTTCGCCAAACAATTCAACCACTGATGACACCAAATTTCCTGCATCAATGTCATCCTTCCAAGCCTGAGCAAGAGTGGCAGACACCTTTCTTTGTTGATCTACAACCTCCCTCCCAGCCACATTGTCGGTCGAAATTTGACGATTCATCGACATAGTAGGAGCCCCCATCATGGTGGAAAATCCCCCTGTTGAGCCTGGCATGTCAACTGACATGGAGTTCATTGGTATTACACCTCCATGGCCATCTGTAGAAAGTTTCTTCATTGGAGGTTGCTGCTGCATCAGATTGTCGGCACTGGCTTTTCGTTTGCCTTCAATTAGGGTAAAGATAGAGTATGATCATTATAAGGGCACATAATTAAAGATTGTATTCTGATTGTAGGAAACAAGGATGCCAAAATGATCATTCTGATGGAAACAAATTTGGCCATCTGGGGAAGCACATTCAGAAACTCAGGCTTTAAGAATTTAAACATTTAATGTCCATGAACAATCAAATCTTCATTTACTTAAAATCAATATCGAATATCCATGTGTGGTTAAAGATTGATTAATTTACTTTCATATAATCTTCATTGCCCATTTTGGAAGTAGGTTTAAAAATCCTTCGCTTCACTCGGTCAACAGAAGTGCTTTCTACATATGTATAATTATACCCCAGTGCATTTCATAAACTAGCTTGTGTATTCTTAAAAAGAAAATGTTTTCCATTCATTATACTCTGGCCTTTTTTTGTCTTATTTCCTGTTAGGACTAAAAGTTAACTTTGAGAAGGAGAGAGAGATCATACAGCTATCACCATTGGACATGCATACAAACAAATTTATTCATAACCCCATTCAGGATCAGGCATGTATTTCTTTTCAAACACAGAAATATAATTGCAGAGGTAGAAAAATAATGTCATACCCGACATCGGAATAATGGCTTTACCACTGCCTCTCGAAGTAACCCGAGTTGGACGACATAACAAATTGCTGAACATTTTGACCTTTTCATGCACACATTGTCCTACTGCACCCTGAAAGATTTGACTTCAGTGACCAGCTAAAGAGATGTTCGGTGGAAACAAACCAATTATGCATAATCAAACCTAGGTATTAAACTTCAATGAAATTTAAAAAAAAAATGTCTCAAATCTAAACAATTGAAACATTACAACTCACCAACAAAGCTCCATAAACCTGCCAAGCCTCATGCCTCTTCATTTCATTTTTTTGTTTCTCAGGTTGCATTTCTGGCTCAAGAAGATGCAAATATGGCTCGAGATTTGGAAGTATAAGCAAGTGAATCTAATCAAAGTGAAGAAACATATCCATTAGCTACACCAATACAAGCAGAGGTTCTAAATCACAAAGCATAAAAGTCACTCATGCACCACATACAAAGAGTTAAGATTGCAATAAAAAATAAAACTTACATTAACAGAAGCATATATTTAAGAAACATCATATAAAAAACAAGTGATAATTCTCCATTATTGTCCACAATAACTAAACAGATGGTAAAAACTATCATGTTTGTATTAGAAAATAACCATATCAGATCTAAAAAGGAAAAGTACAGCTGCCTTCATTAAGTTATTATCCGTAAGAGATCATGAAACATATAAGAAGAAACCAATTTAGCAACCACAACTCATTTAAAATCTACTAGCTTAAAACAACAAGGTCAGAACATACCAGTCTTGATCCAAGAGCTTCTATCCCTTTAATTGCACCATAGTGTTGAGGCAGAGCTTTTGAAGGGTCCAAGAAAGAATGAAGAAGTGTCTTTGTCATGCGTGGCTGCAGATTGTGATAAATATGCCCAAATCTGAAAATTCCAGAGACTAGGTATTTAAAAACTCAAAAAAAAATAAAAAAATACAAGCTCGGTATTCTGTAGTTGTTAAAAACAAAATCTTCCTTATCGAAACCTACGTATGTGAAATATTGATGAAATTTAGGTATGCATATTAAGAAGCCCTTTGCATCATTTATAGTTCTACTGAACATGTTACTCAACCATGCAGTTAAACTGTTAAGTGTCAATGTCAGCTATATGTACATAGTATTTTATTTGAAACATAATGTAAGTTCAAACAGCCTCAACAACCAGAATTAACATTTAGAGCGAAACCTTATTGTTCATCAGCAACTGAAGCCTCATCAAGCAGAACTTGACCTTCTCATTGCTCTTTATAATACCATGGAATGTTTGGAATATATAATAGAAGAAATATGCACCAGTTGCCCATCCAAAAGAATCGCAAGGGCAGGGAATTATTAAGTTAAAGTTGAAGTATGGGCAAAATCTTATATTATTTTCATTATCTTTACTGTTCAATGCTGATTATACAACATATTCAGAATGTATCCAAAAATTTATGGGCAACAAATCAGACATGATTACAAGAAATGAGGAAAATCTGTCCTAATTACAAATAATGAAGAAATAACTTTAAATAAATCTCCTAGTCAGTCTGTACATAAAAAATGGAAAAAAATTATAACAATGCACATGCTGCAACAGATAACATCATAATTAAATTATCTCTTCCACCGTATATGAACTCTTATTCAATAGAAAGAAAGTCCACACCTGTGGCATATTGAAGCAACAAGATTAGCACTGAAGTTCCTAAGCTCCCAGTGATCGTCAGATAGTCTGTTTCCTATCTTTTTTGCAACAATGCAAGTAATGATAGGCGGCATCAATTGATGTAACTGCAGATTTTAAATATCAGAGATCAAACTCACAATCGTCTGAAGTCAACAATATATACATACATACACACTATATATATATATATATATATATATATCCATATGTCAAAATCATTTACATTGGTGTCAAACTTACATAAAGTTCTATGTGTATCTGAGAATTTTGCACAAGGCTCCGCACTAGGCGCATCAAGGCAAATAAAACAGATAAATTATGTAAATTACGTGCCACCTGATATGACAAGAGAAAAAGGATAAGAATGTATGCTCTATTTCACACCCTGAATTAAGAACCTTAACCAAAAACATCACTGACATAGACTTGTCAATACCTCATCAGCAACAAAGCATGTGAAATACGGAACTAAGGGATGGAGTCCTGAGTCCGTTGCCAAGCTAACCAATGCTCTTCTGAACGGAATGGATCCAGACTTATTCAATGTTAGATCAGTTATTTTCTCGTAGTAGAGCTGCATGAAATAAAGATCCTTAAGTGAATAAAAAAACATGGAATTGCATAAAAAAAATGACATACCAAATAATGTGTATACCTGAAGCTCCCTTGTTATTAAATGTTTGACAGGTAATTTAACATCAACAGAAAGCCCATCTTCCTTATACTCAGATTTTCTTATTTCAGAGGGAGCTGCAAGTAATACAGGCCAAGCAAATATGTCAATGTCAGGAAAATCAAACTTCTTCATCATGAACCTCATACAGTTTGGTAAAATACAAAATTCAGTGTAGCATTAAGGTTATAATCTTCAATATTACAGCAGGTCCCTTGATAGGCAAAAATTTATCATATTATCATACAGACAATGAGCTGGGTTGAAACTCAGAGCATTAAGGAGGTTAATTCAGTTTTATTGTGCTTAAATCTGGAAAAATACCTTCAACTGGAGCATTTTCAGGAATTGCAGGTTGCACGCCTTCAATAGCCAACCAGTGACTGGTAATTGATGTATCAAGGGGTGCTTTCGGTAAAGGAGCTTCAATAAGCTGCTCAAATCATGAAAAATGTGAGAACATCAAATCAAAAAGTAATTCAACAACTTTATTTATCAGAATGGCAATCTTGGTGTACCTAGAAACCTTACATCTTTGATATCCACATCTTTGTCATCGATGTAAAACAGATCCTTATGTCCAGCAGCTCTTTTGAACCTCGGAGGATCATTAGAGGTGAACCCATATATAGGCTGATACATGACAACAAGCATAAGCAAAAATAAAACAAAAACCAAGTTCAAAGATAAAAATTTCAACAAGCTAGGGGTGGTTTAAACTTGGTGATAAGAATTTCATGGTGAAACACGAATTATATGGAGAAGTGTTTTCCATTTTAAATGTTTCAAAGCAAAATTTTGATTTGAATGGGGCATTCTACTTTGTACAACAACCACTCTCACAAGACTATGCACAAGAGTCGCACCATTGTCATCCTCTCAACGACAAATAAGTACCTTTTCATAGATACACTAACAAAACCTTTATATACACTAGTCTGAGGAAAAAATGTACAGGGTAGGAAAAACACATGCTACCTCAATAAAATATCAACAAATCCATAAAAGTTTCAAAACATAGTAATTGCTAAATTCTAAAAGGCAAAGTAAACACATAAAAAGAAAAGCAAGTCACCTCCAAATTTCTCAATGCAAGTGCAGTATCCACATCCTCTGTACTAAGAAAGGTTCTCATCGAATGGCGCATGCATTTTATCGACTCCTGTTTAATTCAAAACAAACAACAACCCATGCTTCAATTAGCCACACTCAAAGTAGTAGTAATGGTAACAACAACAAAAAAGAACAACAATATCAAAATCCAACAAACCGATACACCCCTTTTAAAAAAACTCAAACATCCCAACAACCAAATAAGGGAACTTCATTCTTTTCCCTCAAAGATAAAACTTTTCACGTAATTTAGAACGTGGGCTTCCCCGTTAGCATCTGAAACGCACCGGGTCATCGCAACGAAACCCACAAAGGGGGTCTCAAATTACCCGCGAAAAATTCAAAATTGCGCAAGAGGGTGCAAGAACATTGTGAAGCGTACCTGCATGATTTCGCGAATGCGATATTCAAGATCCGGGGCGAGAGCGAGGGCAACATCGGGGGACAAATTGGTGATGCCTATGCTCTGTGCGATGACTTCGATTGTTTCCTTTGGCACGAAACTCATCTTGATTTCAATTGAACATCAATTGGTCTTTCACTGATTCACAAAGGTGGCTTAGGTTAAGGGGAATGGTGATGGTGGTAATGCAAAACCAGAAGAACAATTTGCAGAAACAGAAGAGTGGTTTGAATTAAAATGGAAAAATTAAAACTATTTTTATTGCCCTAAGACAGACTTGGAAGGTCAAAGAGATGAAGACTTGCAAGGTTTTCTCTCCAAATCATTTGAAACAATGTCTAGATTGGGTTCAAATATCATTCTATTACTTGAATAATTTCATAAC
>Ga0123341_1000583_pt1 | contig 23267 bp, 16 predicted proteins | sample Turbeapinknodule_FD_89959 | JGI IMG/M metagenome (GOLD analysis project Ga0123341, IMG submission 89959) | Root nodule microbial communities of legume samples collected from Mexico - Turtle bean Mexico pink nodule | ecosystem: Host-associated > Plants > Roots > Nodule | place: Mexico: Nepantla...
AAACAAAAAGTATTTTTTTTAATATAAGAATGAAATTCAATATTTTTAAAATAGAGAGATTAGTTTAAATAATATATAAATAAAAAGGAAACGAAGAACAATTTAATCAATGTGGTTGAATATGAGGAAATACTTTATTATTGAAGTTAACAAGTCATTAATTCAAAAAGAAAAAATAGAATATGACGAAGAGATGAAATATTCATAAAATACAACTAATCACTAATTTTATACAATATATTTTATTTTTTTCAATGTCATATAATTTTCATCGTTACATACTCCTTTAAATAAATATTTGACCTTAATTTTTTCATAAATTTAATTAATTTCTAATTAAAAATAACATAATAAGATAATTAACTTTTCGTCAATTTATACTAATAAGCATTATTATAGTCTAAATAATAACACTGTAATGTAGGTGCACTAAGAAAAAAGAGAGGTACTCTAAGAAACTATCGGATATTCATTTAAAAATAGACCCCGACCCATTAGCCCATTTCCAGTCCAACACTCCTGCTACACTGTTTTACTTTCTATCACGTTTCGCACACTATCATTTCTTCACATATCTCCGTCGTTCAAATTTCAAAATGGAGCAAAACCCGCCGTCGCCGGCGGAGGCGGCGCCGTCATCCGACGAACAAAAGCCTTCCTTATTCCCTCTGTTCCCATCCTCCTCCTCTCTCCAAACCACCACCACTTCTTCGAATCCTCAATGGCTCTGCAACTCTAGCTTCACCACCGACCTCTCTGTCATAAACGATGCCTTCGCCTCTCAAATCAACCGCGAAACCAGTCTATCTCCGCCACAAAACGACGACGACGATGAAAATCATGCTGAGGCGCATCCCCTCCCTTCTCGGTACGAGATTCTGGAATCTTCTGAATCCGACGGAGGCGGAAGGGATAGAGAGAGGAAGAAAAGGAAGAAGAAAAAGAAGCGGAGGCGTGAGTCGTCTGCGGAGAGAGGCGGATTTGACGGTTTCGGTTCGCGGAAGTCCCGTGTTCGAGTTTGGGCAGATTCAGACAGCAACGTTACCAAAGATTATTACTTTGATTCTAACGGAGATCGCGATAATCTGGCGTTTGGATGCATCTATAGGTATTTTGGATGGAATATTTTGAAATGGGATTGAATTTAATGATTTAGTTGTTGTTGGACACCAATGGCTTCTCAATTGTTGCTTGGCATGTATTCATTTATATGCATCTGTGAAGAATTGACGTTTTCGTTATAAATAGTGAGTTTTAGCTGTGTCTCAACGGGGACTAAAGAGGGAGTTTAGGTAGAGATTGCGTTAATGTGGCCTAAAAATGAAAGAAAATCACTTATTGGAGTAGAGAAAGAAACGGGGTAGGCAATTAATGTCGTTGTTGTTCTTAGACTTCAGAAATTTAGGGATTTATGTGATGTGGCACAGAAAGGTAGTTTAGTTCCTGTTGAACTTTGACATCTTGTTCACAGGTTGTCCCTGCTTCACTTCCTTTACAAACTGATTATGGGTTCATGGTTATTATTTTTTGTTTCATTAGTGATGAATGACAATTCTTTGTAAATACTATGCAGAATGGATGTTGCCCGATACAAATCTTACAATCCCTTGAAACTGTCTGGGCTACATACTCGAGGTTTGTATTGGTGGAATAGGACGGGTTCACTCTGGGATAGAGATGGTGATGTTGATGCACTAGATGCTAAAATGAAGTCTGCTGGTCGTTACTGGTCTGGAAAGTATATGGCTTTGGAGAAACATAAGAGCTTTAAGCGTATTCATCTTGTTGCTCCAAAACTGTCTTCTGTCACTATGCTAGATGAGTTTATACCTTTATCTGAATCAGATGCTGGGGCATCTCATGGAGCTGTTGACAGTGATTCTGTCTCCAAAACTTCAGCACTGCTTGAAGAATCTTGGGAAGATGAAATGTTAAACAAAACTAGGGAGTTCAACAAACTAACAAGGGAACACCCCCATGATGAAAAAGTTTGGTTAGCTTTTGCAGAGTTCCAAGATAAAGTTGCAGGGATGCAGCGGCAGAAAGGTGCTCGATTGCAAACCCTTGAGAAGAAGATTAGCATTCTGGAGAAGGCAGTTGAGCTTAATCCAGACAATGAAGAGATATTGCTTTGCCTTCTGAAAGCTTATCAGGTGAGAGACAGCTCGGATGTGTTAATTGCAAGATGGGAGAAGATACTTTTGCAACACTATGGTAGTTGTAAGTTATGGGGAGAATTCTTGCTCACAGTTCAGAGAAATTTCTCCAGATTCAAGGTTTCAGAGGTCAGGAAGATGTACGTACATGCAATTGAAGCTCTATCTGCTTCATGCAGCAAGCACTCTAGGCAGGTTCTCAACATTTATGCTTTATCCTCTTTTTTGGTTTGTCTGCAAGAGTGAATATTTTCAATTTATTTTTAATGTATCTTCTTGATTGCACATGCGATGTTATTTTCTATTTAGTGAATGATCTGATCCTCATATATAGTTGCACTGGAGAGAGAAAACTGAAGGAGGGATCCTGTTCACCAAGCAACTACTTTTCCTTAACTTTTTACTTCCCTCTTTAAGTGGTTGGAATTTGAAGGCAAGGGAATTCATGGTCTTAGAATAAAACTTATGTACAAGCATTTTATGCGCTGTATGAACAAACAAAGTTGAAACATCCTTTCATTTTTGCTTTCATTTTGAAGGTGTATAAAGTAGTTGCTTTATACATCATAGGTCACAGAGATAAAATGTTAGAACCAAACAACTTGACATCATTTGTGTGACCGTTTTCACGTATTAATTTAATATCTAGTGAATATTTTGTGAGATCTTGAAATTGTTCTAACAGGAAGCATGATTTGTTTTTAGCAGGTTCTTCAAGATGCTGACCCTTCTTCACCAGATCCTGCATTTGTTCAGTTAGAACTTGGTCTTGTGGATGTATTTCTTAGTCTTTGCAGATTTGAGTGGCAGGCTGGTTATAGAGAATTGGCCACAGCTTTATTTCAGGCTGAAATAGAGTTTAGCTTGTTTTGTCCTCCTTTGCTGCTCACTGAGCAGGGTAAACACAGACTGTTTGAGCATTTTTGGAACAGTGGGGGTGCTAGAGTTGGGGAAGAAGGGGCTCTCGGTTGGTCCACATGGTTGGAGAAAGAGGAGGAAACTAGGCAAAAAGTTATAAATGAGGAGCTCTCACGTGAAAATGAAGGTGGTGGTTGGACTGGTTGGTCAGAACCTAGGTCCAAAGATAACGAGGGTATTACTATAGTTGAAAATGAAGACAACAATGATGTGGTTACAGGGGATACTCAAGATGAAGAGGAATTTAATGAAGTTGAGACAGAAGTTGATACTGAGAATTTTCTGAAGATGCTGGGTATAGATATCAATGATGGGGATAGTGGTGAAGTTAATGACGCTTCAACTTGGATCAAATGGTCAAAAGAAGAGTCTTCTAGAGATTGTGATCAGTGGATGCCTGTTCATAGGAAATCAAGTAGGATCATCTCTCGTTGCATTAACTACTATCCTTCTCTCTAAATGTACTTTTTGTGTGTGCATGGCTTTTCTTGAATTTTGCTTTATTGCTTTGAAAGAAAATTTAATTTTATTACAAACAAGCTATTTATACAAGTGTGCTACTTAACAATGAACAGATACAACCTCTCCTGCTAGTGAGGCGCAGAAGACAGATGAGGATGAGCAACTCTTGAGAGTTGTATTGTATGAAGATGTGAATGAATACTTGTTTTCCCTAAGAACAACAGAGGCTCGACTATCGTTGTTGTACCAATTCATTGACTTCTATGGTGGGAAGATGTCTCAATTGTGAGTTTTCTAACATAGATACCCTTTGTGCACCCTAGTTGATGGTGGGAATCAGTTTTTTAAAAGCTAGGATGGATTAGTATATGCTCTAGTATACTAATTGGTTAGGAATCCAATGTGCCATGCTAGTTGGTTAACACAAAATAGTTGGTTAACACAAATGTGTGTTGCTAGAGTTACAAATGCTTTTAGTGGCTCAATCCTTCCGTGGTGATTTATTGCTTACACTTATTCATGTTATTTGAATTGATGCCATTGGTTTTGTATCTTCTTTCTTTTGTAGGTTTTGCTCCAATAGCCCAACAATGGCATACAGTATCCGTAGTTTGGAGAATCTGCCAGATTCTATGTTAGAGAAGTTGAAACGCATACATGAAGTTTTGACTAAAACACAGAATAGTCCTACTGGTTTCAGTTTTGATTTCCTATCCGACAGTTTCTCAAGGAATGCTGATATTATGAAATTTATACGGAATGCTGTTTTACTTTGCTTAACCGTTTTCCCACGTAATTACATGTTGGAAGAAGCTGTTCTTATTTCTGAAGAGCTATATGTTACAAAAATGAATTCTTCTAACAGTATGGTTACACCATGTCGATCTTTAGCAAAATCTCTTCTAAAAAGTGATCGACAGGTATTGATTTTCGTTGCTCTCTCTCTTGCTCCTTTTTTGTAAGATAAATGAATGTGTTTAGCAAATCTTTAGTATCTACAACTATATCTATTAAAATGTTGTGAAATATCTAAATTGATATTTTCATTTATTATATCTTTCAATGTTTCTGTTACCAAAATATTTTCTTGCAAGTGCAGAACTGACATTTTTGAAATTTTATTTGAAAACAATATATGATTTATTTCTGTTCTGATTATTTAAATTGCTGTGAAGGTGTCATGGATGAAAGGAGAGGCCAAATGGAATAATTTTTAGTTTGTTGTGATGATTTTACTTTAGAGATTTTATAGTAGTTTTGGGATATAAATCCTTGTAGGATAAGAAGATATGGCTTAATTAAGTTTTAAGCCCCTCATAACTTTATGCATTTTCAATTGAGTTCATAGATTCTTTTTGTTTTATTGAGTACTCAAAATTTTTATAGTTTCCAATTGAGCCTTGCTTTTTTAGTTTTTTTTTGTTAAGTGGGTAACATAACATAACTGTTATCCTGTCCCATCATCTTGCTTGTCTCTATGTACTAAGAAATGTGAGGTTTTGTGATTGATACAAAATGATATTGCCGTTAATGTAAAATGACAAGTGACTTTTATTGCTTTAACTGAAAACGTATTGGATTACAAGGTTGTCATGTTCCCCACTGGCTTCTGTGTCATCATCTACTGCGACCAAGGGACCGTTGCTATCACCACCATTGATGTAGGTGACGGAGAGAGTCCTTGTTATCCAAAATGTTTTCAATAAAAACAATAAAAGTCACGTGTCTTTTTATATTAATTGGAATATCAGTTTATATTAACCACAAAGTCTCCCTTTTTTATTACATCAGAGTAAGCAAGATGATGGGACAAAATAACAATCACATCATCCAGTTAGTAAAAAAGTTAAATTGTAGAGACTCAATTGAAAAATATAAATTTTTTTAGTACTCAATAGACCAAAAACATTTAATAGAGACTTAATTGAAAATACTCAAATTTAGGAGGAATTTGAAATTTAATTAAGCCAAAAGATAATTATATTCTTGTTGGAGACCCCTATTAAGTAGTTATGGAGAGAAAATAAAATGATGTTGTGTTTTAATGTTTAGAAGAGAAAAAGGTGCCAATAGAGACAACTTTATGAATGAGCACAAAATAAAACTGAGGTACCTAGTGACTAGAATTAAATGGTACCTTGCTGCTATTCTATCATTTATTAGGAAATGAATAAAGAACTATTTTTGTAGGATTAAGATTTACATTTCATGCTATTGATCTTATTCTTTGTTATGATATGTTTGCTTCTCAGATTATTTTATTCTTTTTATTTGGTTATTGTAGGATGTATTGCTATGTGGTGTATATGCACGAAGAGAGGCTACTTATGGTAACATTGATCATGCAAGGAAAGTGTTTGACATGGCATTGTTATCTGTAGAAGCGCTTCCTGTGGTATGCTTAGTTTTATTGCTTAAATGTCACTTTTTATTTTTGGTGAGAGATTCTTTGCTAACTCTTTTTGTATGGCAATTTGAAACACATGCTACCCTTTAAATAGGATTTCTCTATCAAATTTCTCTTTCTGTCAATTGTTTTCTCTTTTTTTAGGATTCCGTGACCTCCTTTCCCTTTTTGATATTATCTCTATATTAACAAGTCTTTTTAAAGGAAAAAAAGATACGTGAAGTATGCATGTTTGCTTTTACATTGTGTTTGGTTGGAGGGGAGTAAGGCAAGGTTTTTTCTAAAAATAATTTGTTTGGTTCAAAAAATTGGAGGGAAGGTAAACAAGGGATTCAATACCCCTCCCCGTCTTTTTCTCCTCTCCAATATTGAGGGATTTGGACGGGAGGGAAAATACTTGAAGTTTCTGGACTGTACTGACTAAATTATCTTTAGTGTGAACTTTAAAGGCCTAATGGCTTTATTCATCAATTATAACAGCACAATAGAAATTTACCAAAATTTTCCCCACCTTTGAAGTTTGAACTAAAAATAAACAACAGTGGGTACATTGCCCAATTAAAGATATGGAGGATAGCTAACCTACGCATAAAGGTGAAATAGTTAGCATGCTATGCATATATGTACAATAACGTCCATGTGTGCTACAAAATTGTAGCACTAGCATTCTGATATGTACTTGCATGTGTGTGTTGTCCCTAAGATTTTGTGTCTGTGTGTTCATTCTTATACAAAAAAAAGGATCATATGATACAGTTTTTTTTTTGTAGTTTTTGAAGAATAAACTATTTTTAGCCTTTGAGAAAAACACTAAAACAAGTTTCTGCTTTTTTAAAAAACTTACATAACATAGTTATTATACATTTTTTTTTGAAACAAATCTTATAATTAAACTTAGAAAAAAGCACAAACTAACAAGCCTTTTGTTTTTTAATTAAATAGCTTTAATACAGGTTTTTTATGTCACAAATTCTGCCTGAGTTTTTGTTCTTTTTGATGATTGCATTTTCACTTTAATGGAGTAGGAACTACAGTCCAGTGCTCCTCTTCTATATTTCTGGTATGCTGAGGTGGAGATTGCAAATAACTCTGCTGATGGTTGTGAGTCTTCATGTCGTGCAATACATATATTATCATGCTTAGGAAGTGGTACAAAATACAGCCCATTTAAAAGTCAAGCTTCAGGTGTGCAACTGCTTAGAGCACATCAAGGATTTAAAGAAAAACTAAGAACAGTATGGTCATCTTGGGTTCGTGGTGTAATAAATGACCAGTCTGTAGCTCTAATATGTTCTGCTTCCCTGTTTGAGGAGCTGACCACTGGATGGGATGCGGGTATTGAAGTTTTGAGTCAAGCTTTTTCAATGGTGCTTCCAGGTTATGCCTCTTCATAATGGATATTCTCTTTAGAAAACATGGGACATTTAAGACAAGTGTTATTTTAAAGTTCAAATAGATGTTCTTAATTTTTCTTAACATTATCCAATCTTCCCCATGACGGTCTTTGTCATTTTTGTTGGTAACTGGTGGAAACTATAATTATACTATTCAGACATCCAAAACTTCTAAGTCCACATTTTGAACATGATGTTATTTGTAAATATTAAGTAATTTTTTTTTGGTTGCTCTCTTTTGGGGTGGTAGGATTGCATGGAATTGATATTTGCTGTATCTTGATGCTCTGTTGCATGGCTATTCCTCCTAAATGTTATTATTTCAGTTTGACCTGTAGACACATGGATAGATTTAAAATACGTTTTTTGTATCTTCGATGGAAAGGAATTTAACATGATTGCAATTGAAACATGGTATGTAATAAATAATATTTCTATTGGCCAAGAAACGCACAGGAAGTGCAATGCCATGTACTAAAATGCTCTGATAGAAGCAGTTTGTAATGTCGCCTGTCTTTACTGCTTCATATTTGGTACTTATGATGTGAATCTAATGCTTGCAACCTGCAGAAAGAAGAAGTCAAGGTTATCAGCTTGAATTTTTGTTTAACTATCATATAAAGATGCTTCAAAGACATCAAAGAGAATCAAGTCTCATGAAAGTTTGGGAATCCATCTTGCATGGCCTCCAGATATATCCCTTCAGTCCTGAACTTCTAAAAGATGTAGTGGAGGTCGGCAATTATTACACAACATCTAATAAATTGCGGCGGATTCTAGATGACTGTTGTTACAAGTATGTTCCTTTTCCATATAGCTTCATGATTTTTTTCAAAGGATGTCATGGTCTGATTAGACAGAAATTTCAAGACAATAATATTGCAACTCGAAAGATTTTGAAATGGTTTCTTACCCGGGTCAACAAGCACAAGTTAATTGCTTTTCTTAGGGAAGATGTAGACCACTAATGAAAGTTGTAACTTTTATCCAACAAGTGAATTTAAGCTTAAAATTAGACTTATGTTACTACTATAATGTATGTTTAATTTTTTTAAAGAAAAATGACATTCAAAAGCTATTCTAGGAACTTTATGTGAAATATAAAGTGCAGCCCTTTTTTTCCCTGTCATATCTTGTTTTGATCTCAAAGGAAGGAGCCCCTTCTAAGGCAATGTACTTTCTCTCTCTGCCTGTTGAAAGCAAGAAATTGGTTTGTTTGTTAAATTTTTAGCTTTCTACTTCCAAGCATTACACTATGATGTTGTAAAGAGTGCAAGTGGAGTGCTTAAAAACTCTTCGAAGGTTTTGTACATTGAAGGTTGTTGTAATTTAGAAGTCCCCCTCCCCTTTTAAGGTTCTAAGTAATCTATTTCTCCCTCTATTTAAATAGCAGTAATATTTGCTTTGTACACCCGATATACAAATCACTTTTTTTATGATAAATATTTTATATCCTCTTATTTTAGATTCAAATTTCCTTTTTATTACTGTTACAGTTTTACACGTGTTTTCTGTTTCCACATAAGTATATGTATGGTAATTTCAAATGTTCTAGTTGGTTTGTGCAAATTTTCTTGGTTATAAACTAAGCAATAATTTGTTCTTTTGTGGTACATTCTCAGGAAACCATCTGTAGTTCTCTGGCTTTTTGTGTTGTCATTCGAAATGTTTAGAGGTGGTTCACAACACCGAATCCGTAGATTGTTCGAAAAGGCATTGAGTAATGACGGTCTTAGCAGCTCAGTTGTACTGTGGCGTTGCTACATTATGTTTGAGATGGAAATTGCAAATGATCCTTCTGCAGCTCGTCGTGTTTTCTTCCGTGCTATCCATTCCTGCCCCTGGTGAGAACTATGTTTTAAATGATTGAATGATATTTCCTTTGTAAATTGAGTTTGCCACAGTCGAAGCTGAAAACAATCCACTTGGGTGTTTAGAGTTGGAGTGTCGTGTACCTCAGCAGTATAGCCCAGAAGTACAAAACAGGGTGAAAGAAAAAAAAGCATTTACCGAAAAATTGTTGTTGGGAAACAATTTACAAAAGTAGGTGATTTGCATGAGAATTTTTTGGTTACGCCAAAGTACATGGCAACATATAGGGTTGTAATCTTGTCTCCGTCCAAGCTACCAACATGACTTTATAGCCTACTCAAATGTGACACAGAAAGTAGAAAGTATTGGTTTTTTAGTTGGCGACTTCAGAAGGAAGTTAGTCAATCATTTAGCGACACCAATTAGTCATATTTAGTTGGTTTTTAATTTGTGGTCACCAAATAGTGCTGATATTTCAAATTGATGCTTTACGCAACCTAAAATAAACAATTAATCCTAGATTAAATTTAACAATACACCAATGGCAGTGTAGTTAATTTTCATGAAAGTATTGTTGTGTCTTGGTTTAGTTTTTATTTTATTTCTAGTGTAAATCCTCCATATGCGAGGTCCATCTCCTTGGCCTGCTAATAATGAACCTCTTTCAAAATCTGACAGATTACAGTTTTTTGTCACTTTTGTCTGTTAGCTTACGGGGCACCTGATCCTGTTAGACCATCTCTTATAGCCTGTTTGTTTAACAAACCAAACTCGGTTTAGAGAATAAAGCACTAACTCTCTGACTTTCTTTTTCCAAAAAACACTTTTTGGTAGCAGGCAGACGTTTCAAATGCATAAAATAGACGCATAAGAGAAATCAGGTCTATACACCTTACTTATCTTCAAGACTCTACCCTATTGATTTTATCTTGAAATCCATACCTTAAAGCAGGAGTCTTCTGGAACTAACACTTCCCAGAAACGTGATATAGATTTAACAGATCCAAAAAAATGGGAATTTTCTATCAGGCAATACTATACCTTGTGATAATTTGATATCTCAAGTTACATTTACACGTCTGCCTTTTTGCTGTGTATACACATTTGCTCCTATTTTTATTACATTACTATTCTCATTACATCATTATTAATGTTAATATGCATACCAGGTCAAAAAGGCTATGGTTGGATGGCTTTCTCAAGCTTAATTCTGTCCTTACTGCAAAAGAGCTATCTGATCTACAGGAAGTTATGCGTGATAAGGAACTGAATCTGAGAACTGATATCTATGAGATCCTTCTGCAAGAGTCATGACATCTACACTCCCAGTGCTGCTGTTTTCCGATTGTTGGAAACGTTGCTAGTGTAGTATCTGATGCATTGCTCTTGTCTTGATATGATGCGACACGTTTGGTACATTTTTCAGATTGAGTTTACCTGCATGGTTATAGCTTGTGGAATTGATACATTGTAGTATAAGTGTAAATTTAGGGGTATATCTGAACTTGCAATGCACTTGTAAATAAACATTGGAATTGAAAGAAAAACTAAATATCAGGAACCAAAGGTTGCTAGCTTATGTTTGTTCAATTGATTACCTAAATTAAAAAAAAAAAATCAGTTAGCAGTTTGCTGATAAAATGTTTGATTGGTGCTCTATTTGAGTGGTCGGTCCACTGGAAAACTTGATGTGCTTCACTCACTTTTTATTCTTATTTTTTTTTAAAATATAACAATTTTTAAAATTTAAACTTTAAATAATTAGACTGAAATCGATATGTTATATAACTTCAATATTTAAAAAGTTAAATACATATATAATTTTAATATATTATAAAATTAATAAAAATATTATTTACACTTATCATAAATTTTCGATTAGATTTCCAATTCCTTTGAAAGGTCTTCTTAACTAGTTAGGCTTTTATAAAAGTCTTATTTTCAGAAGCAAATTTGACATGATTTGATATGATATAGGTCTGTCTCCAGACTGAATTGAATAATCTATCTTTTTCTATCCCTAATTAGGATGAGATTGTCAAATAAAAAGATTTTTTTTTATGATTTGTAAAATTGTCAAAATTTTACATTATTTATGTTGGTCTCACAGTAAATAATCACTGTTAAATAACTCGTTATCGTGACAGCGTAATATATTTTACATTTCAAAAATTATATACTATTATAATTAATAAATAATAAATCAATTGTTGTACATGCAGAGTTAATGCAGGTCACGTATTATTAGGACAATTTCTTTATTGAGTTAATAATTCTTTAACACAATTACAAAGTGCTTGAATGGTCAATGACAAGGAATTAAAAAAGAAACATTGATTAAAAATAAAAATAAATTGATTTATTTTCAGTGCTCACTGTATATCTATTTTTATGTATTAAAGTATCATATAAAGTGGTAGGTGTATCCTAATAACTAAAGACAACACGTGTAAGACTCTTAGTCGTGCTGAAAAATTAAGATCTTAAAAATTAACAATATCATTTTAAAAAAATCGAGGAAAAAAAAAGTCTAAAGACAGTTTTTAATTTCATTCAACATTCAACATTAAACATGTATAACATTATGTTTTATGTTAGAAACATGTATTTTTTTCCAGAGTATTGATTAATGTATATACTCTTATTTTATAAAAAATTATCATACCAAATTATAACTATATTCTTAAAATAGGTCTCACACTAACAAAAATTAAAACATTTGCAGATTAAAAAAAATGACGTGTTAGCAATTTTTCAGACTTTACTGATATACTTTGTCTTAGAAGGGATGTTTTAATAAATATAATTTTAATTTTCTTAAAATATATCTAAAATTAATATTTTTCTCACAGGAAGAACATGGCCACCGTGTTTTATGATTAACATAGTTATTTTTATTTATTTTTATTTTTTTATAAAACCTTTCATGTTATGCATCATTATTTAACTTGACATAGTTAGGTTGACACCTCAAACAACAACAATCATCTGTCATCACATGAAAAAGATATTATTAAAATAGAAAATTGGAGAGTAGACCAAAATTCATATGTTAACAAAAACGATACATAGGTAAACTATACCTATTTATAAAAAATTCTAAGAACAAACTATATGGAAGCCTATTATACCAATAAAATGATTCTCTATGAATAAATTCTAGATTAACCAACTTATCAACACATGCATGCATTTCCTTTACGAAAAATATGAGTAACCCTAAATCGGATTTTCCCACCGTAATTAAGACAAGTATTCCATCGATTACGAAACATCCACAAAATATTAGTCTTAACAGTAAACACAACACAAACCAATACAGAATCACATTCAAGTCAGACATTAGTAAGTTCCATATTTTGAACTTCCTCCATAGCAAGTATAATTTCATAAAACTTAACAATCATAGCAGTCTGAATTTCAAGAAACGCAGAGAAAACATTGATAAACTCATTCATACTAATGAAACTTTTAATTTCTTTAGGTTTCAAATTCAAGTTTTACAAATTAAAAAGGCAATGAAAAAAAATTATACTAGTGAAAAGAATAATCACAAACTAATTTAGTAAATACCTTGTGTTAATAACATAAAAATACTCATAATAAAATGATGGTATGAGAATGTTAGAAAGCAAATGTTTACTTGCCAAAAAATATCATTCTCTAATACGATGTGACATATACTTTGACTTTCTATTTTGTCTTTCTTTTTTTCTGTATTTCGAACTTAGTTCACCCATATTTTTGTAGTCTAAGTTTTACTACACCTTATGACAGATATTTTCTGTTGAAAACAATTTTTTTTTGTTCAAACAAGCCATATTATTACGTAGTTAACTGGCTCATGGTATCTCTCAGTCATGTGTTTTCAATTGTATGATAAGATTAAATAACATACAAAAAATAACTATTAGTGTTTGATTATTGCAAGTAAATGTTTGTGATCAAACGTGTCAAGCCATAAATTCCTCTTGAAGTCAACTCTATGATGCTAAACATGAACAATGAGTGCTTAGTTTATTCATTTATGTTTAAGGTTTGATAACAGAGCAACTCTGACATCTGGATATCTCTGAAGCTATGTGAAAGACATGAACAATGAGATGAAACTATTATTTATTCTCTGCTAATCCAATAGTACATTTGTTTCTTTCTCATTATGATGTTGACAATGCCAACGAGGATTTGAACTAAGTTAATTAAGTATTTTTACAAGAGTTTTTTTTTTCTTTCTCCTCAACCAACTCTAAGAAAATATCTATTTTCTAATCCTTTTCCTCTTCTTCACAAAAATGCCGTATTCAGAACGTATCCACCCTCTCCGTCGATTATCTGTGCAAAAATTTGAATACTCTGTATTTAAGTAACGGTTTGGGATATTCTGCTTCTATCTTCTTCATCTTCCACTTTCACTTACTTTAGATGGAAAAGAATGAAAAAAACAAACTAAATAACTAAATTTTTGTGGTTTAATTAATGTTTCTTTTTCTTTTTCAAGAGTTCTTTCTTTGCTGATAGAGACATTTGTTTTTATCATGTATGACTTGGTCTCTTATTTCTCTTCTTACATTGCACTCACCACTTTGCTTGCACCATTATCACTTTGAAGCTGTGCACTACATAACTGTCAATCTATGATATATAAATCCTAAGTCAAATCAGAAGACAACAAACATCAACAAAATACCTTAACCAACAGTTGAATATCCAATAATTATCTTCTCAAACTTTGCTGGCAGTTCACTACATGCATGCATATCACTAATAAAGCTATGATGGCATCATTATATATAATCACAGCATGCTTGGCTGAACACACAACTCCACCACTTACCATCTTATCCTTTTCATAAACCTCTTCTCAACCATCCATGACAATTCCTCCAATAAGTTTTGTTCTAGGAGTAGCACTTTGGGTGCTATTCTTCTCAAAACCTTGTCTCACAGTGTTTGTAAGCATTGATTGTGGATCCTCACAATCTTCCACTGATGAAAACAACATAAGATGGGTTGGAGATGGTGACTACATTCAACATGGAGAGTCTCATGATGTCTATCTAGGTTCTAATCCATTGAGCACTCTGAGGGCATTCCCAAATAGAAAAAAGAGTTGCTATTCCATCAGAGTTGGGAAAGGAGAAAAAATTCTTACTCGAGCAAGCTTTTACTATGGCAATTATGACAAAAAATTCTCTCCACCAGTGTTTGATCTTCAGTTTGATGGCAACTACTGGGCCACAGTCAACAGCTCAAGTTACTATTATGTAGATTATGAAGCAATATATGTAACAAAGGGAAACTTCACCAGCATATGTGTTGCTCAAACAATGCCTAACCAGATTCCCTTCATATCATCCCTTGAAGTACGTAGCTTGGACCCCACAATGTACAGTCATGTTGATCCCAATCATGCATTGATTTTGCAATGGAGATATGCTTTTGGTGGAAATCAAACTATAAGGTATTAGCAATTACCCTCACTCTGTAGTAGATTTATGAACTATGATAAGTAGAAGTATATGTTATGAACTTATGGTATTTGAACTCAAAGTTTGAATTTCCTCACTATATATAGTATATAGAAGGATTCCCTTATTCCAACTATAGCAAGTTTTGAAACACTCTTCCCTTGAACAACTTCCATGAATGCTGAAGTTTAACTGTTGAGTAAGAAGTTTTTTCTTCATAGCTAAACTACCTCCCAAAATTTCTATATAATTTTAAACAGAGTTTAATTTTCATAAAAGACTTTTAAATTGTAGACCTAGACCAATGTAATGTTAGTTAAGAGTTGTAATTATTATTTACAAAAACTAACCAATTTAGTATGATATTTGTGGCTGAATAGACTGTAAAAGCTCTTCACATTATTGGTGAATTAGATTGAATGGCATTTGGAAGCAGCACTTCATTTTATTTTATTGTATAATACACTTTCCAAAAGAAAAATGTTTGCCATCAAATTTGGTGTTTGATATTGTTATTGTTGCATCAACTGGAATATGGTAGGTACCCAGATGATGTTTTTGATCGAATATGGACGCCATCATTTGGTATAGGTCTTTCTGAAGTGAAAAGTGAGGCATCAGGTATTGACACTAGTACAGCAGAAGATCATCCACCACAAGCTGCACTTGGAAATGCAGTTATTTCCTCAAGCACTACACAGAACATGCAGTTCATCAATAGGCTGCCCACAGAGGAGCTTCCTATTTACATCACTGCTTACTTCTCAGAAGTGAATGAAAGTGCAGCAGGCAAAAGATCCATTCAAATGTACGTAGACAACAAACCCTTTTTAAGTCCAATAGTTCCTCCTTTTGGAAGTGTGAAAGAAGTGTACATCACCAACGTGACAGCTTCAGCAAACACTTCATTTGTTCTGCAGGCTTCAGCCACTTCCACCCTTCCTCCTGTACTCAATGCTCTTGAAGTTTATACCTTAAGTGATACATTAACTGCAGGAACTGATAGCAGAGATGGTAAGTGTGTTATGTTGTTATCAAAATATGTATATATCTCTACAGGGAGCACATAATTTGATAACTCTTTATCATGGGAAATGAGAATTATTGTGGTTAAGATTAACAAATGCTCACGACTTTTTAAAATGATTGTGGCCACTAACTTCTATTTGACAATTTATATACATGGTTGTTTGATCCAAATTTACTGTTCTCATTCTTAGTCTCCTTATAATAAAAAGATGTCACTTTATATGTCTAATATAGATGTTTGTGGGATCCCTTGTGGTTGGAGAATAAGAAACTTGTGTTGAGATTATTTATATAAGGGTTGGGACACCCTTAAAGGATTTCATTTTATTTTATTTATTCTTTGTTGATAAAAAAAATGTCATAGATGTTCTTAAAGTTACCATGAGTTATTTTAACTTAGTATTTTTTTGTCTATGTTTTCTTTTGTCAATTTAGTGCAAGGTTTGTTAGAACTGCAGTTGGCATTTGATGTGCTTGTGGAGTGGAGTGGTGACCCTTGTCTACCAAATCCATATAACTGGGATTGGATACAATGCAACAGTGAAGTCAAGCCTAGAGTAATTGCATTGTAAGTTCATATCTCTTCTTTCAGACAATGTTTAGAATTTTTTTTATCAGAACAATGTTTAGAAATTATACACAAAATAACTGCTAACTCTTTTTTTATATATATGATGGTAAAACATAGGTATCTTAATGGTTATAATCTGCGAGGCACACTTCCAGATTTCAGTTCCATGAATGCACTTGAAATCATGTGAGAAACATAAAATCCTCAAAATTTTTTGTTGCATCTGTTACAATCAAACCTTGGCTTTCTATTTATCAATTAAACTTCTCTGAATTGCAGTCATTTGCAAAACAATACCATAGAAGGCCCCATTCCTGATTTCCTTGGTCTTCTGCCTAATCTCAAAACATTGTAAGTTTCATTCTTATACATACACACCATGTTCAAACAAATGCATCAGGTGTTTTGAACTCTACATTGAAAACTAAATTTTTCCAATTCTTTGTGCAGGAATTTGTCTAACAACAGGTTCAATGGTTCCATACCCACATCTCTAAAGAATAAAAACATTGAACTTGTGTAAGTTAATTTTTTTATGCTTCTCTGATAGTGAGAAGCTACATTAGGATTTAACTTCTTCAGGGTTTTTCAAACCCATTTTTTCAAACAACTTTTTCTCCTTTTCATATATAGTTGTGTGCATTTTCTGACTTCCATTTTCTAATTTCAGTACAACAAATAATTGCCTCTCGGGAGTGAAGTGTCAACCTCTAAGTGATTCTCCAAAGAAGCTTCCAAAGTCACCACTTCAGTTTGTTTCAGGCGATGAACCTTTGGGAGGAGGAAGTGAGAAGATTATTAACAATCTAAACATAGCATTCATAGTAGCTATGCAAACTCTGCTGTTACTAGTTTTTAGTGCTGTGCACTTTTAGACCCATTCCCATGCATTGTTGGTATTAATATCTGTTTTAGACAAGTTCTAAATCAGTGTTTACTAGAAATTTGTTTGAGTGCACTTCATTTGTTATGAATATATTGTATCCTTTTGTCGTTATGAATGAAGAAAGAGGATTGTTAATTTTACCTCTTTTAATTGCAGAATTAGGAGTAGTGACAGAATAATTATCCTTCTCCTTATCAATGGTGTTTTCATCAGCATACTCTCTTGTATCTCACACTGATCATGCGCCTAACAACTGATCTTCATTAAATTTGTATGAATGGAAAATTTTTGTTTAATCTTTTTTCATTCTCAAAATAGTTCCCTTTCTAATATCTCTTTTGCCTTGAACTTCATCCATAACATTTATTCTCTGTTTTGTAGTAAAATTTTGGAACACCTATGTGCTTTTTCTATGTTATCCATTAATGTGTTCGTTTCTTATGTTATGAAGTGATTAAACATATGGCTTTCTAATTACTTGATAAGTTAAGTCTTTTTTCTGAATTGCATTGATTTGCAAAACAATACCATGAATTCCTGATTTCCTTGGTCTTCTGTGTAATATTAAGACACTGCAAGTTTGATTTTTAAATGCAACACATTTCTCAAGTTTGATTTCCTGATAAATGCAACACATGCTTTGAGATTGAAAACTTTTTCCACTCTTCAGCAGGAATTTGTCTTATAATAGGTTCAATGGTTCCAAACCCACATTTCTCATAGAATAAATTCATTGACCAAACCCGATCATATATATATATATATATATATACATACATATATATCAGTAAAAGAAATTCCAAAACTTTTTTTTCATGTTACAAGTAGCACTGAAATGTTGCTTTAAAAATGTTTCCTATTTTTAGTTTCTTTCAGATATCTCAATTTCGAGAACTGTGTTTACATGTTGAATGGATCCAAGTGTAATTTCAATTTCATCAGCCTTGCTTCTTGGTTTCTGCAACTGCTTCATTTGGTTAAAATTAAATCATGAGTGGGTCAATGAGTTGGATCCAGAGTTTAAAAATTAAAAGTCTTGACACAATATGTATCTAGTCATAGTTATCGTAATTTATAATTAGTTGATAGTATAATTTTTTTTTACATTAGCAATACATTAAACAAACAATTAAATAATATAATATATTTTATGTTAGTCATATAATATAAATTTAATTTGAAATCGTTAAAAAATGTTTTTTCTTTTTTCATTCAACACCTTACTGCAATTACAAAAATAAATGATAGAGATAGAGGTCAAGAACTTCAATCTTGAACTGTTGAGTACAATCATTTATTAGAACTAGATGTGATGTTCATGAGAAATATTTTAAATACATTTCTATCCATTTTTAATAATTTACAAGTGTATTCAAAATATTGTTGATAATTTTATTACGAGATTACTGATACACAAATTAGCAAAACTTCATACAGCAAAGTACATATTCTGTTTGTTTGTTTTATTTTTGCTACAAGATATACAGAAAAATCTTACCAAGGGAAGACTGTACTGATGTATGACTTTTAAGGTAAAACTATTCTTCATAGAACGAGGGTTAGAAGGTCCAGAACCACTTATAGGAACGCCATAGTTTGTGAAATTCATAATTCCATCTGCTTCATCCACAATGACCATTTAACTGCTTCTAAAAAATTATCATTTCGTCGCAGTGCAGTGATAAGATTAGTGTAGGTTGTCTTGTCGGGTTCTATTCCGTTTTTTCTCATTTCCTTGATCAAACCTACAGCCTCTTCAACCATTCCTGCAATCCCATATGCCTTGATCAATGTGTTATAGCTGCACAAATCAGGTCTGAGTCCACATTCTTTCAATTCTGTAAGCACGGTAGCAACTTCATTAATCCATCCTTGTTCTCCATAGATATTGATCATAGTGTTGTATGTGTAGTGGTCAGAGGCACAATTTGAGTCCTTCATCCTTTGCAGTACAGATCTAAATGTCTCCATTTGACCATTTTTCCCATAAGCATCAAGCATTGAATTGTATGCTTCAAGGGAAACTGAAAATCCATCAAATTCCATTTTCTGGACTGTCAATGACATGTTGTCGAAGTCTTTATTTTTGCCATATGCAGCTACGATTGTATTGTAAGTGATCACATCAACCAGGCCTTCTTTCTTAGCCATGTTGTACAGCCTCCGAACCTTCTTGAAAAGCTTGGCTTTCCCGAAGACATCAAGCATGACATTAAAGGTAATTGTGCTAGGCACAAATTCACGCTGTATCATCTCATCAAAAAGCCTAGAAAGCTCATCCACTGGGAGAGCCTGAGCACAGCAGTTTATGACACAATTATATAGTTCCTGGTCGAAATCCTCTCGATTTTTCGAGATTTTGTAGTATAAATCAGTCAATTTATCCACCATGTTACATCTTTGATAAATACGCAGCATGTCACACAACAAAAACTTGTCCGGAACAATATCTGATCGCTCGTGAAGAGCTTCCAACACCACGCAAGCATCTTTCAAAGATCCAGCTTTGACATACATCCTTACAACAATACTGAAAGCAATCATATCCAAGGCAACTCCCGAAGACTTCAACTTCAGATACAACTCTTCGGCATCCTCGAAGAGGCCCATGACACTGTAAATGTCAATCATGGTGCAGGCGATGTGCATGTTTGGGATGTCATCACATTTGGGCATTTGGGTGTATATCTTCACAGCATCCTCCAGAAAACCTGCCTCTTTGCCCGAGCAAATCAAAAGATGATAGAGGTTATCCTCATATCTAGAATCTCGCCACTCTTTGTCATTCAACACTTTCAAGGCATCATCCACCAGCCGATGCTTCACATAAGCCATGACCAGAGTGGAACAAGAACTCTGGTTGACCAGCACGTGCTGATAAAACACACCTTTGAGCAGATGTGGCACCTTATGAACCTTTCCAGCACTCTCGTACACCTGCAGCAGAGTACCAATTATAGAAGAATAGTGGCATCCACACTCCACCATATCATCAAGAATCTCAAAGACAGCTTCATCATCTCCATATTTAGCCTCCAGCTTAATCAATGTAAACAAGTTGGAGGAATTGGGCTTGAACCGCAACTGTTTGAGCTCCTTATAATATCTCGTGGCATACACATAGTTATCAGCTCTACCCCAACCCTCAATCATGGATCGGTAAGTAGTTTCATCCGGATCCAACAGTGAACTCTGTCGAATCCTCATGAACAACCTCTGTGCAGAATCCATTTTACCAGCCTTCCCATAACCAGTAATCATAGTGTTGTAAGCAATAATATTAGCACAAAACCCTGCCTCTTGCATTGCCTCCAACACGCTCTCAGCATCCTCCAATTTTCCTTGCTGGCTATAAGCATTCAACATCACCAACCAATTCTCCAAATTCGGCACCACCTCGTCCTTTCTCATCAACTCGATCACGCATAGGGCCTTCTCATACAACCTCAAACGCGTGTAAATTGTTATCATCGAAGAATACGCAGATTCACACACAATTCCAAACCCTCTCATTTGGGAAAACGCAAATTCCGCCTCCTCCAGGTTCCATCCCTTCCGATAAAGGCCCATGAGCATCCCAATGGTCGCCACATTGGGCGCCACGCCACAATCCAACATCATTCGGAACCACTTCGTCCCCAATTTCACCAGATTCCGTTTGCAGCAGGCGTATATAAGAGTGTTGAAGACGTTGAAGCTCAATTCGGAACCGAAACTCGCCTTCATTTCAGAAATCAGCTTCTCCGCGCCTTCCCAATCTCCTCTTCTGCTCACCACGCGGAGTATCACATTGTAAGCGCCGGCGTTGCGTTCCAGCTTCCCGCTTTCCCTCATCTTCTCGAAAAACGACAGCGTTTCGGCGTCGTCCTCCGCGCTCTCTTCCAGCCGCTTCAAAATCGCGTTGCACTGAGCCGTGCTCAGTTCGGAAGAGAATTCCACGTCAGCATCGGGTGAGAAGAGTTTCAGGTGGTCTCGACTTTGCTTCGGCGCTCGCTTCGAAACCCGAAGCTGAGGCTTGTAATTGAGCTTTGCCTCGGTGACCCAAACGCGCTTCTTGGCTTTGAACGAGGAGAAGCTAAGTTGGAACTGAAGGGTTCCGGAGAAAGCAAGAATCTGACATGAGGGTAGCGGTTGTAACCGCTGCTGCTGGAAGCACTTCTTCATTTTGCTTTCATCTCTTCATGTGTTGTGTTGTGTTGTGTGGTGCTTGTAACCAAAAAATATCATCCAAATCTACTCTTCCCAAAAGCACTTATTCAAAATCAATTTTAAGAACAAACACTTCTCTTATTTACTCTAATCCACAACAAATCTTGTTCTCTGTATACATATAAATGAAACTAATTATATTCAATTAGTGTTTTTAAGAATCATTATTCAACAAAAGTTTTTTTTTTTTTCAATAAATATTCATAGGAGTTTTTCTTGATGTGTTATCTTTTATAATATGTTTTTTCATCTTTACTTATAACTTGATTTTTTAATATTTAAAAACATCAATAATTAAAAATAGCATTGTATTCCAAATAAGTTATTTATCACAAGTTCAAAATATAAATTATATGTTTAAAACTAACTATTTGTTATAAATTTTAGTTAGATAAAATATTGAAAATTATTTTTAAACAAGTATTTTAGAAATTTAAAAATAAATTATAAATATATTTGATACTATATGTTCAACCTGATCTAAAACCTTCACCTTATTTTGTTATTGGAGGTGTTAATAAAATAACTAACAAAATAGTTAATTTAAATAAATCAAAGTAAACCTTTGGACTAAATATATATCTTTCACATTGAGATAATACTTTAAGATATTATTTGTTTTAGAGTTAAAAACTTCGTTACGATTTTATTTATAAAATCATTTCAACGGATTAATGAAAAAAGATGTATATAACTCATCTAGGTTTTGATTCCTAAACGATACGAGACTATATTAGACGTACGGAGAAAAAAATAAGGATTTGTCAGACCTTAAGTCTATTGAAATAACATTACTAGAATCAATCACCAAATTTGAGGTATTATTTATTTTGAAATTCAGAATTTCGTCACAGTTTTTATTAGTATATAAACTTCTATTAACGTTCACCTTTACGTTCACCTCTACTAATAAACTATGTAAGATTATATTATATATTATTTTTTATGTTTCAATTTTAAAAATCTGAATCATTAAAAGAATAGGAACTATACTTCTTAAAATATTATAAAAGTCTTATTAAAATAAATCTAACTTGTAAAATTTGTTTATTGATTTTTTAAATAATAAAAATTTGTTCTCAAGTATTTATAATTCACTACTAGAAAATAGTTAAATAGAAACCAATTTTAAAAATTAAAAATAATTAGTTTTTATATTAACTAAATTAGATACTAAAAAAATTATTAGTTTCTAAATTAGTTTCTATTATTGATAAATAGTTTCTAAATTGGTATCTAATTAACTACCAATTATTTTTTTTAAAAGCTTTCATGTTAGACATAATTATGCAACTTGACATCTCAACTAGGTTCACATCTCCAGCAATAACAATCATCTGCCATCACATAAAAAAAGATTATTAAAAAGTAACTAATTAATTAAATACTAATTTAGAAACTATTTATGAAACTAATTTAAAAACTAATAATTTTTTTAATCTGTAAAATAATAACTAATTATTTTTTATTTCTAAAATTAATTTTTATTTAATAATTTTCTTGTAGTAATTATATTACACTATTAGATAAACTGATCTACTCTCCTACTAATGTTTTTCTTTTCTTTTCGTTTCATATTATCACTTAAATATTCATTCTAGTTTAGTTTATTAGATATGGTTTTTGTATAAAAAGATTGGTTATATATTATTAATGAATAAATTTATGTATAATCTTGAGTGAAAGTAAATGAAGTAATTAAATGTTGTTGTGTCTTGTTTCAATATGTACTAAAACTCAGATAATTAAATTAAGGTTTGAATATCTTAGTCGTGCTTCTAACATATCCAATTTATCGTTTTAACTCCTACTTTTTTTTCACTTTAGTTTTTTGTAATTTAAAATTTTCCTGTTGGACTTGATTAAGAAGCGAAAACAATAAAATTTTATATTATAGGATAAAACCATCGATCTTTTTTGTAAAAATAAAAATTATAAAATAGATACATTATAGG
>Ga0123341_1000584_pt1 | contig 23259 bp, 16 predicted proteins | sample Turbeapinknodule_FD_89959 | JGI IMG/M metagenome (GOLD analysis project Ga0123341, IMG submission 89959) | Root nodule microbial communities of legume samples collected from Mexico - Turtle bean Mexico pink nodule | ecosystem: Host-associated > Plants > Roots > Nodule | place: Mexico: Nepantla...
CTGCAAGCTTTGACTTATGGAAGTTGATCTTCAACCCTGAGGCTAATTCAAACCCCCTTAGGATGGCCTTCAAGGTTACCACGTTGTTGAAGGAGTCTTCACATAGAAAAATAGTGTCATCCGGAGGATGCACACCTCAATCTCCTTCCTTCCAAACTTGAAGTCAAAACTCTATTCATGACAAGGTGACAAGACCAAGGAAGATAGAAGATAAGAAGGGACTGCATCGTTGTGGTAGTAGTAGTAATCATCCAGGTCACTACTTGTCTTTCTCAAATTAAACATGTGTCAGTTAGCCAACAAATTTTCAACAATGTCAACTTTCAAAATCAATCGGAAGTATTTAAAAATTGGTAGTATTTAAATACATAAAAAAATTTAAATTTAGGGGACCAAAATAAAATTTGGTTTAAATTTTTGCATAATTACTTGAATGGTAAATGTCACTATTAACATGGACATCGGTAGCCACATGGGCAAACAGTGTAACATTGTTAGTAGGGAGAGACCAAAAAAGATAATTTTTTGAAATTTGGGGACAAAATAAACAATTTTTAAATTTGGAGGACTAAAAGAAAAAGTTTGGGTTCATTTAGTATTTTGATTTAAGGAGAAACTGTTTGTATGTTTGTTGGTTGTTACAGATAATGATGTACTTTATGGAACTTGCCTCCCCTAATACCGATGAAGCAATAAAACTTGTTGATAAAGTTGGAGGATTTGAATGGTTCATTCAGAAGTATGAAATGGATGGAGCTACTGCACTTAAACTTGATCTGGCACTTGACACCCCAATTATCATTGTTCCAAGGAATTCAACGAGCAAAGAGTGAGTGATATTTAGATTCGTTTGTGGTGTCAATTGAAGTGTTTATTTAATATGCTTTGTGATTTTTATGATGCCATAACGTTTGGACAAGTTTCTCCATAAACACTTGTAAAAGAGAAAAGAGTAAAAATTAGAACTATCTCCTCTGTAAGCTAATTTGTAAAAGTTCTCTCTCTCATAGTTTCTTTAAATTGTTCTTGTAATTTGTTTATAAGCTAATTTTAGCTTACAGAAAAGTTCATTTCATTTTTTTCTTATTTTTCTATTCTTGATGTACTTATGGAGAAGTTTGTCTAAACAGACTAGACATGTAAAAGTCCAAATTTAATAGGTGAAAATTGCATCACATGATTATTCTATAGTTGATGGTAATATTGAATTGCAATAAGCATGATAGTGTGTGCTTGATTATATGAGAGTTTCAGATGGTAATAGTTCTATTAGAAAATTGTATATATTTATATCTTTCATTTGGTAGGATATGTAAGTATGGAGAAGTTTCTAAATTCTACCATGCAAGATTCCTTTTGACTTGAAGTATAGACAATGCATATCTCCAGGCACCTTATGATTACTTTCTTCTTTTTATTAGAAGATTGTGGGTGGTAAGAACTGAAATTCTGACCACTTTGCCATAGAAACTCTGATACCTTATCAAAGCTACCTCTCCTAAGCTTAAGCTATTATTAGGTGAAAGATGATAAATAGTTGTTAAGAATTGGACTTTAAACTTAATTGAACCTAACATTACAAAACCTCACTATATCAGCTTGTAATGGAAGTTTGTACTACTTATATATTAAAATTTAGTCATATCTCTAGTTGATGTGGAATAGATTTATACTTTAGAAGCTGAAAAATCTTATTCTTGTTCTTTTATTGACTTCCAGTTTTATACAACTTGATCTTGGAAAGCTACAGATTAAAAATGAATTAAGTTGGCATGGATCTCAAGCAGAAGATCCTTCAGCTGTGCATATTGATCTTCTTCATGCTCAGGTACACATTTCTTGTCATAAGTGCTCTCCAATTAAAATCATAGGCATCATCTTTCTGAGTCAAAATGAAATGACAGATTCTGGGTATTAACATGTCTGTTGGAATTGATGGTTGTCTTGGAAAACCAATGATACGCGAGGGTCAAGGACTTGATATATTTGTCCGTCGAAGCTTGAGGGATGTTTTCCGGAAAGTTCCGACATTTTCACTTGAAGTGAAGGCAAGTCCAATTCCAAACCCTATTTTTTAAAGTCTTTTCTGGTATTTCTTTTCCAATTCTGGAACAAATATATCACTTGTACCAAAATAATTGGGTAATGACAAATTTCTGCTGGGATTCTTCATCAAAACATTCACCCATTGTGTGGATAATTATATGTAAAATATTGTGATTCTATATATTTATTGTGTTGTGGTTGGGACAATAATAGTTAAACGTCTCAAATGACTAAAAATGTCATCAAAGTTATTGAAATGCCCCATGATGGTTAATTTTTCCTCGCAACTGGTTAAGAGTAAATGAATGGGTCCATCGAATTATCAATTTGTATGTCACTTAAAAATGATCAATAGTGTCATGATGTTATTAAAATGTCTAATGGTGATCAACTTTTTTTCAGAAGTGGTTATAAAATGAATGTTTGAATACGATTATCAACTTGTGGAACTAATGGTTAAATATGCCTCAAGTAATTAATAGGTCTAGGTCATAGGTTATTGACATATTTAATAGCTATTAACTGGTCAGGTGGATATTGTTGAGGATGTTTTTCGGCTAGACCATTACAACTTTTCAAAATAAGATGAAGTACTTATCCACTAAATGCATAGAGTTGGACGCAAAGGTGTTTATAGTTTTTATTTTCTCTATGGAATAAATTGTGTTTCCATTAATCTCAGTAGAAACTGTTGTATTTATGTTTGGTATTTGTGGTCATATTGGTTACATTGGGAAACAAACATGTTAGTATTTTTTTAAAGCATAATGGTGTGATTCGTTGAGGTGTCATAGGTGAGAACCATATATTATGTTTTTAAATGCAACAATTGACAAAGTATAAATAAAGAGTCATTCTTTAGTAAGGGTTCTTCTTAAGTATTGACATAAATACATGATTCCTAAATTGGTCTAGGTAGTTGTGGATTCTCCACTAAGAATCAAACCTATGACTTTGATATTAATTGTTGAAAGGAGCATTTTATCACTAAGCTAAAAGTTATAGCTAATAGTTAGGAGACAATTCTTTCTACTTAAGAGCGTAGCTGCCCAAGCATTACAATTCAATTGTGGTTTGACTCACTTGGTCTATGCCGTGGGAAAATTGGTGCAACTTACAATAATCTCCTCCTCAGCAATGCCCCATTATGAATCAAACATGATTCGATTTTGACTTATCCTACCTGATCTTGCCTAATAATCAGGGATCAATGATCCTATTCCTACTTACAAAGCCCATACATACATACATATACATGTATATAAAGAAAGATCAGCTGAAACAAACTACAACTGTAAAACAGAGGAAATAAGCTCTCTAACATATCCAAACCCAAGTACTAGACAACCTTAATGTAGTATGAATTATTGTAGATTTTTAAGCTTTCCAATAAAATTTTGTAGTTAATATTTTTCTGGTAGGGTTGCCTTAACTAGGATTTAGGTATGTTTGGAATTGCTCATTTTCAAGGGTATTGAAGAACAAAGATTATTAGTTTGTGGATGAGATGCTGTTGTAATCAGGTGACAAGAACAAGGAGAAGTGTAGAAACAGAGTGTAAGTGATTTCATGAATTATGTAATGCCTACTTCCTCATATAAAACAGCAGTTCATTAAGATTAGTTCTGAGTTACAAGTACTTGCTGTTGATTATTAGTTTCGGAAGCTTCATAAAGTTGAATAAAGAGACCTATGGGTTCATCCACTGCTGGGAATATTTTGAGTTGTATGTGCCTGCTTTTTAAATCTTTTCAAAATCCTTTTTTAACCGTGGAGGAACCATGTACATTCAATCTAATTGGTCTAGTACTTTTTGAAGGTCATCTCTAGCCAAGTTCTACTTTCTGAAGTATTGAATTCATGAGAGAATAGAGAGTTCCTGTAATTCTTTAAGATATGACTTCAATCCGATTACACAAGAGTTACAAAAGGTATAAATAGCCTATTAGAGGATGGAATCCCTAAGGACTAATTGACTCTTACTAACTTGTAGTAAGTTAGTAAAACTATACTCCGATAGGAAGAGTAAAACTATTCTTCGATATAAAGAGTCACTGCGTTGTGGACCAAGGCAAATACATGCTGTATGCCACTAGCATAGATGATTTTAGTCTCATGCTACATTTCTAGCAAATTTGTAAGAGTGGCAGTGAAGCTCTTATGGAAAAAAACCAAGCCTCACATTGACTGTATGTTCAACATTCTTTCGTCCTTATTTTTCTTCCCCTTCTTACAGTTTCTATGCCTTCCATTTCTTATTACAATGCTATTACTTTCATTTATCAACCTGGTTGTATAATAATACTACTCAACATGTAGGCATTGTGATAGTCATCCAGGCTACCTGGCCAGTGGGCAGATTGCTAAACATACACTTTTCAGCAGCAGCATCACACAGTCAATAGTCTTGTTAGGATGCCCCTTTTGTACTTCTAGTGAATCTATTGAAGCAAGTGTAGGGACTCAGATTCTCCCTCAATAAATTTTTATTTCTGTTCCTGCCAAGACACCTAAAAACAACATAGTATACACTGCTATAACATTTTCCCCTAGTTGTCTAGCCTACGGCCCAGCAGTTACTTATAAGGAGTCTTCTAGATCTGACTCAAAGCAAGTCTCCAAACAGAATATATCTAAAAATATGAAAATCTGTGTATCTCATAAATCAGTTTCATACTGCAAGTAGTTGTTATGCTCAAGTTCTTGTATTTCACCCCAAAAAAGGGACCAAATTCTAATTTTTTTGTGCTTGTAAGCAGGTGGATCTATTGCATGGTATAATGTCGGATAAAGAATACAAGGTGATTTTGGATTGTACATACATGAATTTATCTGAAGAACCAAGGCTTCCTGCTAGCTTTCGTGGTGGAAAATCTGGTTCAAGGGATACCATTAGGCTTCTGGTTGATAAGGTTAATCTGAACAGTCAACTTCTGTTGTCACGAACAGTTACAATCATAGCTGTTACAGTTAACCATGCACTGCTGGAGCTTTGTAATGGCACTGGTGGGGAATCTCCATTGGCACATATTGCTGTGAGTTCATACTTTAAGAAAATGAGTTAAATGTCTACACAGTTGAATTCATTTCCATGGCATTTCTTCAATAGTTTGATTTTATTTTAGCTAAATCATTTCACCTTTTGCACTTAGCTTGATATGTGTGAATGGAACATGCACATCTCTCTTTCTGCTTTATGTTATTCTGTATTTTGCAGATGGAAGGTCTATGGGTTTCATATCGTATGACCTCTTTATCAGAGACAGACCTTTTTGTGACTATTCCCAAATTCTCTATACTAGATGTCCGCCCTGATACAAAACCTGAAATGCGTCTGATGCTAGGATCTTCTGCTGATGCTTCCAAGCAAGCAGTTACTGGAAATGTTCCCTTTTTGTTTAACCCGAGTAGCTTTAGAAAGACCACCAGTGAAGTTGGAATTGATGATATGCCTATTTCAACAATGTTCTTGATTGACTACAGGTGGCGGGTATCGTCCCAATCATATGTAATTCGTGTGCAGCAACCTCGAGTCCTTGTTGTGCCAGATTTTCTTCTTGCTGTGGCTGAGTTTTTTGTGCCTTCTTTGGGAGCACTAACTGGAAGAGAAGAGAAACTGGATCCAAAGAATGATCCAATTAGCAAAAATAGTAGCATAGTGCTGATGGAATCAATTTACAAGCAGAAAGAAGATGTGGTTCACCTCTCCCCATCTAAACAGTTAATTGCTGATTGGGTAGGCATTGATGAATATACATATGATGGTTGTGGAAAGGTTATTTGTTTATCTGTTGAAACAGATGCAAAGGAAGTTCGCATAACAAAGTTTAGACCAATTATAGTCATTGGACATGGCAAAAAATTGCGATTTGTTAATGTAAAAATTGAGGTAATATGCTTCCTCTGTCTGTAATTAATTTCTAATTTCCTTCGTTTACTTGAGAGTTCTATAGTTTTTTTTTTCTCGAAGGAATCCAAAGCTTCCTCAATGTTACTAATACTAATTATAATAATTTGTAAAATGTACACCTAGAAGAATACGCACACAATTTATTTGTTCTTACACTGTCCAGTAGCCACTTCAATGTAGAATTTGGGTTACTGCCCTTTCCCTATTTTGCTTGCTTATTAGAAGCTCACAGTTTTTTGTTTATTCACCAGAATGGTTCTCTTCTACAGAAGTATACATACCTCAGTAATGATAGCAGCTACTCAATCTCTAGTGAAGATTGTGTTGACATGGCAGATCCAGGCAATTTTCTATCTAATGATAACAAAAGCCTTGACAATTTGAATCAGTTATCAAGCGCTTCTACATATTCTGAAAGTGGTTCAAATGGATCTCAGAGTTTTTCCTTTGAGACCCAGGTATGATATTTCATGTTTCCATGAATAATATGTACAAAGCTTTTTAGTGTCACATATGCAAAAAGACATTACATTCCTTCTTGTTATTACCATTAGCGTATTTGGACTGCCTGCATATTTTTTGTCGCTTGGTAGTTCATTGATCAGAACTTGTATATTAAATCGTAACACCACCTGCTCACCAAAGCCCATTTACTGCAACATCAGGTCATAGTTGATCTAGATACTAGAATGAGTGTACTTAAGTTGAATTTTTTTATCAAACTCTGTAATATTTGCTTTTCTCTTTTGACTAAAACTAGTTTTTTGAAATGACAATAAAAAACCGTATGAGGGGATGATTCATTTGTGGAGTAAGTAATTATAATTATTTTAGATTAAGGTGAGTAATTGGCAAGAGAATTATTATTTGTAGTTAGGATATTCAGGTTTATCCCTTTTGTGATATCTTATCCCTAGTCAGCTCAGGACTGTACTTTGATTCTGGATAAGGAATTATTGTTGACCCCTAAGATTGGATTGCCTGTCCTAGTTGGTGTATTGTTGTCTTAGGTTCTCTCAATCTTTGGGGAACTTGACTCTACTATTGACTCTAAATGTTTAGAATCTGCCATTTTGTGTATTTTCTCTTGGTTCTGTCCTTTGTACATCACCACCTTTTTCTATGCCAGTCTATCAGATTTTGTTGCGTCTTTGAAAACATATTTTTGACATCATAATTTGTTGTTGTGTGACCGTGTATATGGTTTGAGAGGCAAGAGAGATGCATTGCTTTTTATATAGAAGATTCACAAGATAATTATGATCAGAAATTTTATTTTATGTTGGGAAAATTGGTTTTGTACTTCAATAGTTTTTGGAGGAATATAAAGCCCAGACACTGACATACTCCATCGAGCATCCCATACTAAGAGGGGATGTCTTGATGGTTTCATTCTTATCAACTACCAGCTCTTATACCAATTAATAAGTACCCATGCACTTGGGGAACTCCACCAAGCATTGGGCACCTCATAATACTCAAACTCCTATCACATTGATAATGGTATACTTTTGTCCTTACCAGGAAATTTGTTTGATACCAGCCTAGATCATTTGGTATATTCTAATAGAATCTAAACAGCCTTGGCAACTGCATCATTTGTTGCCGCAATTTTGCTTGGTTCTTTCCATTGCTTGGTTCTTCAGTCATGTTGAAGATGTTCAGAAACAGAGAAAATACAATGTATATGAAATTCCTACCAACATTCTTAATTGAAAAAAACTGGCTTTGGTTTTTTGGTTCAGCATGTCTAACCTATCAATCCGCGTTGAACTGAATCAATAATTATCCAAGCGTAGGGTCTATTTGGACGAGCTTGTCCACTAAGACTTCCTGGAGAAAAAAAGTGAGAAAAAAAGGAAATGGACTTCTCTGTAATTTAAAAATGAGCTTATGTACACGTTCAAATTGGGTATTTGGAAAGCTATAAGAAGAGACAGCTTGTACAAATTTGTTTGTGCTTAAACTAATTTTTATTTATGGAGAAGTCAATTTCATTTATTTAAACTTTATTTTTTCTCTTAGAAGTCTTTATGAAGAAGTTTCTTCAAACAAGCCCTTAATTTCATCATAATCCAAGCCCAGAATAATAGCTCCCAAAATGCTTTATTGATGCAAGGTAATGTTGTTTAGATATATTTGTCAAACTTTAATCCAAAAGAACTTAGATATTTGTTTAACTTTAAACCTACCCACCCCCCAAGAGATGATATTTTCATATTCTTTTGTTGTCTGATGGCTATTGTACTTTGTTGTTAGGTTGTTTCTTCTGAATTTACCTTCTATGATGGCACTAAGTCATTTCTTGATGATTCATCTTATGGCGAGAAGCTTGTTCGTGCAAAGTTGGATCTAAGTTTCATGTGAGTTTCATTGAATACAGCATTAAATTTTCTTGAGAGAATTATGGTTTTAGAATTCCTGTTAGAAATATTTCCAGTTTTGGAACAAAGTGACCACAGACCTGTTTGGACGTGCTTTTTCATAAGTACTTCTAAGAGAGAAATCTAGAGAAAAATTGAAATTAGAATCTCTCTAAGGTAAAATTAGCCTTTTCGTTTTTCTTTTTATTTTTTTCTCCTAGAAGTGTTTACGATAAAGTTTGTTCAAACAGACCTAATGCCTGTTCAGGGTTAGACCATTAGCTAATTAGTCTTTCTGAACATTATGAAACTTTGTTAATGTTTTTCAGGTGGAATTGTTTTGCGCAAGAATTCCCAAACTATATCTCCTAACTTTCTCATAACATTTTTTGTGTTCAATTTCTCTCTTTTGCATTGATTCTTTCAGAAAAAACTCTAAGAATTTCTCGGACTAGAACTTGACCTGTTAGTTTCTTTAATATATTTGAGTAGGTATGCCTCCAAGGAAAAAGACACTTGGATTAGAGCTCTGTTGAAGGATTTCAGTGTTGAGGCTGGTTCTGGTCTTACCATTCTAGATCCAGTGGATATTTCAGGGGGATATACATCTGTGAAAGACAAAACAAATATATCTTTGCTATCAACGGACATCTGTGTACATCTTTCACTTAGTGCTCTTTCTCTTGTGCTAAATCTGCAAAGTCAGGCATCTGCTGCATTAAGTTTTGGAAATGCAATTCCTCTGGTTCAATGTACCAACTACGACCGAATTTGGGTGTCTGAGAAAGGTTTATTCCTAATTATGGAATTTCCTGGTTGCAATTTTTCTTTTATTTTTATGTAATCAATTCATCAACCTGGCTGATTTTTTTCTTTTGCAGAGACTGGTCATATAACTTTTTGGAGGCCTCGAGCTCCTGCAAATTATGTTGTATTGGGAGATTGTGTAACTTCAAGGTTCTTTATTTTTTTCCATTTATACCTTGCTTTTGCATTCTAATCTTCAGGAATTCACTTTCCCGATGTAATACTTTTAGGAAGTTTTCAACTTGGTCAAACATCAAAATCACATCAGGAAAATGTCATGAAATATAGTTTAAGATGGTCCTTTTCTTGATATTGTTGTACGCTCTTAGCTTTGTGAAATAAGAATGAGAGAGAAAAGAGAGATTCTGCACCGCTGAATCTGTTGCATCTGAGCTCTTAATTTGATTACTTTGAATTGCCAAAAACAATTTTGGATTACAACAGATAATATAGTTGTGTTCTATTAGTATTCTACGTTAAATATTTTGCCAGCAGATTTGGTTGTAAATTATGATTTCTTTTCCTCTTTTTTTGATAGGACACATCCTAAGTTACATAGATTCCTTACTGTGTTAATTTTACATTTCCATGTCTTTTCAGGCCAATTCCTCCTTCACAGGCAGTAATGGCTGTTAGTAACGCATATGGCCGTGTAAGGAAGCCAGTTGATTTCCATCTTATTGGGTCATTCCTCAACATTCAAGGGTGTAGTGGAAGTGAAGATCATTCTCTTGATGGAAATGATTGTTCTCTTTGGATGCCCATTGCACCCTCTGGGTACACAGCTCTAGGCTGTGTTGTGCATGTTGGGAACGAACCACCCCCAAATCACATTGTTCATTGCTTACGTTCTGATCTGGTAACATCAGCAAAGTATACAGACTGCGTATTGAATATACCATTAAATAGTCACTTTACTTCTGGCTTTAGCATATGGCGCTTTGACAATGCTATTGGTTCATTTTTTGCACATTCTTCCACTGGTTGCCCTCCCAAAGACAGATGTTATGACTTAAATCATCTGCTTGTCTGGAATTCCAATCGAGCCCCCTTGATAAATCCCGTGCCAGATTATCCTTCTGATCATGAAAATAAAAATGCACAGACAAGCAAAAGTGTGAATACATCTGGATGGGATATTCTCAAGTCCATTTCAAAAGCAACTAACTGCTATATGTCTACACCTAACTTTGAAAGGATATGGTGGGACAAAGGCAGTGACCTCCGCCGTCCAGTCTCCATTTGGCGACCAATTGCACGTCATGGTTATGCTGTCTTGGGTGATTGCATCACTGAAGGGTTAGACCTGTTGCCCTCTATGCCTTTTTCTAACTTTCTATGATCTATATTTACTCAGCCTACTTCAATGTTTTGGTTGGGACTAATATTTTTTTCTTTCTTCTCCTGTCTTCAGCCTAGAACCTCCTGCACTAGGAATAATCTTCAAGAATGACAGTCCTGATATCTCTTCAAAACCTGTTCAATTTACCAAAGTTTCCCATATTGCAGTGAAAGGGATTGATGAAGTTTTCTTTTGGTACCCTATAGCTCCTCCTGGTTATGTTTCTCTAGGATGTGTTGTCTCCAGATTAGATGAACCTCCACGGTTGGATCTGTTTTGCTGTCCAAGGATGGATCTGGTTAGCCAAGCAAACATTCATGAGGTCCCTCTTTCAAGATCTTCAAGTTCAAAGTCTCCTCAATGCTGGAGCATATGGAAAGTAGAAAATCAGGTTAAACATGACATCCAATTCACTTGGCTTACTCTAAAAAATTATTTTCTATTGAAGGCTCTATTTATGTGTGGTATTAAGAAATGGCAGTTATTCTTAGAATTTGGGTTTGGGTCTAAATTCCCACACCTAGCATTATTGAGTTTGGCTCGTGGTTATTGTAGTAGGTAAACCAACAATATAAATGGAACAGTTTTTTATCTCATCTTAAAATTTGAGTCTAACTGGATTTCACAAAATTGATTTATAAGGTAAGGGTTACCTTCAAGTTATATTCACTAATTTAGCTTTATCTCTACTCCATGTGGAATTTGGTGTTTTTCCCAATTTGGGTGATGCTAATTTGATCCACGTGATATGGAAAAAAGCTTAGGGGAGCATCCACATTCCTAATTTATTATACAAACTTATTAAAATAGGAAACTCTTAATTTTGAAAGCAAAAGCAGAGAAATTTTAGCAGGACCTTATGATCATATTGAGCTATTGTTACATAGCATATTTTCAACCCTCTCCCCCTCCTAAGTGAAACAAAAAAAATGTACTTATCATACTGTGTGTCTGCAGGCTTGCACATTTCTAGCTCGTTCTGATCTAAAAAAGCCATCAAGCAGATTAGCATACATAATTGGTGATTCTGTGAAGCCCAAGACTCGTGAAAACATAAATGCCGAGCTAAAGCTGCGATACTTTTCCTTGACAATTTTGGACAGCTTATGTGGAATGGTTTATTTTCTATACCTCTTATGAATTGTGAAAATAGTTGTCATTCTTCCCTATATTCTTCTCCAACAATAATTTTTATGTAGGGAATAATCATTATGTATTATTCAACTTCCCTTGCAGATGAGACCCCTATTTGACACTACAATTACTAATATTAAGCTTGCAACTCATGGAGGACTACATGGGATGAACGCTGTACTGATTGCTTCAATTGTTGCATCAACCTTCAATGCCCATTTAGAGGCATGGGAGCCTGTTGTGGAACCATTTGATGGAATATTCAAGTAATTAACATTATTTAATTTTCTTCGTACAATATTTTAGTTACATATTGATATTGATTGCCTAATATCTTCTTGTTTTTAGCATGAGTCAATCCTGTTGAGAATATTCCATTAATTAGATGCTTACTTTATAACTTGTTTAGGTTTGAAACTTTTGATACCAATGCACAATCACCATCAGGAGTTGGGAAGAGAGTTCGAATTTCTGCTACCAGTATCTTGAATGTAAATGTTAGTGCAGCAAATCTTGAATCCTTTGTAGGAAGCATTCTTTCATGGAGACAACAGTTAGAGCTAGAAGAGAAAACATCGAAGCTAAATGCGGTAAAATTCAGAATCCCTTTTATCCTTTTAAGCTCGCAATTCTTAACCTTGCTGTTTGGATTTGCAGGAGGTTGGTGGTCAACAAGGCAAAGGAGAAAATACTACTTTTTCTGCACTAGATGAGGATGACTTGCAGACTGTGGTAGTTGAAAATAAACTTGGGTGTGATATCTTTGTCAAAAAAGTTGAGCATGATGTAGATACAGTTGACAAGCTGGAACATGGCAATTGTGCTTCTGTCTGGATTCCACCTCCAAGGTTTTCAAATAGGTTAAATGTAGCAAATGAATCTAGGGAAGCACGTTATTATGTTGCCGTGCAGATACTTGAAGCCAAGGTTATAATAAGTTGAAAATGGTTTATACATAATGCCAATCTCCTTCCTGATTTTCCTCCCTACCCAGAACATTGAATTCAATTCATTTCATATTTTGTAGGGCTTACCTATCATTGATGATGGTAACAGCCACAACTTCTTCTGTGCTTTGCGTCTTCTTGTTGACAGCCAGGCATCAGAACAGCAAAAGCTTTTTCCCCAGAGTGCAAGAACTAAGTGTGTGAAGCCTGTTCTATCAAGAATTAAAGATCAGGTTGAAGGTAGAGTAAAGTGGAACGAACTTTTCATATTTGAAGTCCCCCGAAAGGTACTGCATTGTTAATTGATTGGTTTTATAATTTTGCTTCACTTTTTATTCCAATTTGCTCATTAACTGAAAATTTTATAGGAAGATCTTGAGCTGAAAGTTTGGCCTACTAGAAAATAACGCCATTACTTTAGAAATGTTATTTTTATTAGGCAACACTTATTTTCATATATCTACATTGTCATTTTACATCCAGCTGGGGTTTCTCTATTTTATTAATTCTTGCATCAAAGATTGTGTTCATTTAATTCTATACTTCATACCTGCTTTAGTATTAACACAAGCTGTAGCATGGTCATCCCTTGGAGTTTTTGAAATGTTTATTCAGTCCACATTTTCGCCTACCCAACATCACCCTGTGTATATATGTGTGTGAGCACATAAGGTGTCTGCATTCATCAATTTAAACTATGTAGGCATTCACCGCATTTACTGTTACATTGAGAAATTCATTACAGGCCCCTGCTAAGTTGGAAATAGAAGTTACAAATCTCGCAGCAAAAGCTGGGAAAGGTAATTCTTTGATGACTTGTTCTGTGAGACTTTATACATATCATGGATGTCCTGTTGACTTTGTTTGTACAAAGTCTAATGCTATTGATTGAATCCATTGGAGTAATTTAATCAATTAAATCAATGTATGTTTTCTTTCAATTTCAACTATTAGTTCTCATTTATTATTTGGAATTATATATTTTCTTCCAACTCAGTTGCTTTTTCCCAAAACTAATGTAGTCAACATGCAGGGGAAGTTGTGGGTGCACTATCCTTTTCTGTCGGACATGGTGCAAATACTCTAAAGAAGGTTGCTTCCGTGAGAATGTTTCAACCACCAAATGATGCCCAGAGTATTAGAACATATCCACTTAGTAGATTGGTCAGTTTCTATAATTTAAATCATCAAATGTCTAGAATTTTCTATTTACTTATATCCTCTTTTACTTATTCAGGTTGAGCAAAATGTTGAAGCCATGCATGATGGATGCCTCTTTGCTTCAACCTCTTATTTTGAAAGAAACAAAATTGCTAACCTTCAAAATGATATGGAAAGTGAGAACGATGGTGATAGAGACATAGGTTTTTGGTTGGGGCTCAGCCTAGAGAGTGAGTGGGTGAGTATACGAGCCCTGCTTCCACTTTCAGTGACTCCAGTATCATTACAGAAGCAATATATTGGTATGGAAGTTGTGATGAAAAATGGAAAGAAGCATGTAATTTTCAGGGGTCTTGTTACAGTAGTGAATGATTCAGATGTTATTTTGAATATTATGACAAGCCATGCATCTCATAGTACTGGTCCCTCACTTGGAGTAAACAGTTCTAATACTGTAACTGAAGAAGTCTTTCAAAATCAGTATTACCAGCCGTCAACTGGTTGGGGTAACAATTGGCCAGGTGTGCACAATGATAATCCTGGACATTGGAGCACGAGGGACTTCTCAAACTCATCTAAGGTCGGTATATTTATATATTTCTGTCATCCCTAGTTAACTCTCCCAAGTAAGATACTGTCATTATGATTATTGTCCTAACTCACTTGTATCATTTTGAAGGATTTCTTTGAACCTCCACTTCCTCCAGGGTGGAAATGGTCCTCAGGTTGGTCCATAGATAAGTCTCAATACGTTGACAAGGAAGGCTGGGCATATGGGCCTGACATTATAAGCTTAAGATGGCCTCCTACTTCTTCACAGTTTTCAACCAAATCAGCCTCTGATGTTGTGCGTCGAAGACGTTGGATTCGTACTAGACATTCTTTTTCTGACCAAGGTACAGAGTGCTTGCAGAGTGGAGCAAGCACTGTGCACCCTGGTGCTTCTGCTGTTTTATCATGGAGAAGTACATCCAAGGACTCTGACCAATGTTTGCAAGTTCGACCTAAATTTGATAATTCTCAGCCCTCATACTCATGGGGTTGTGCTATTGCTGTTGGTTCAAGTTATATATATAGCAAAGATCAACTATTAGATCCAAGTTCTAGATTACCTTCTGTAACACCCAATTGTTCTTTGAAGCTTAATGAGCTTGAGAAAAAAGATATACTTCTGTGCTGTAATCCTAATAGTGGAAGTAAACAATTGTGGTTTAGTGTGTGTACAGATGCCTCAGTTCTCAATACTGAATTAAATGTACCTGTATATGATTGGAGAATATCTATCAGCTCTCCTTTGAAATTGGAGAACCGGCTACCTTGTCCTGTTGAATTTTCAATCTCAGAAAAAATAAAGGAAGGAAATTGTATTGAGCGACATCGTGGTACCGTATCTTCTCGTCATAGTGTACATATCTATTCAGCAGATATTCAGAAACTTCTGTATATTACTTTGAGTGTGCAGGATGGCTGGGTCATGGAAAAGGTGATAACTTTTATTTTGAAGAAAGTGTCTTAAATTGTCTGTGTTTTGCAATTTAGCTCATATGGTTAGACTTCTTTACTCTATTCATTTGCTCAGGACCCAATTCTAGTGCTCGATCCTTCTTTCTCGAATCACGTTTCATCTTTCTGGATGATTCACAGGCAAAGTAAAAGGTATGCAATCTGTTTTTCATTCAAAGTAAGTAGCATAAATTTTATTTTAAGTGATTTGCAATTGTGGTGTATTAAATTCTATACAAACATTTCTTTCAATAATGTTCCGAGGGATAAAGTTTTTGGCTTTCATATTTTGATCAGTATTTTTCCTTGAAATACACCCATTATGTTGTATATTTATCATATCATCAAAGCAATATGACTATAACTTGTTAAGTATGTTATATTCTTTTGCAATGAAAACAGAAACATGAATATTTGTTTGTCCTCCAGCATAACGTTGTCTATGTATATGTTAAAATAGAGAACACAAGAATTTGGAGTGAGTACTGTGCGACTGAATATGTGACTGAATACATGACGGATACACGTTTATATATACTCCATACATTTATTATGCATGAATAAAGAATATTTTGTTTCCTCTAAAATAAATATTACATTACTATAATAGTGAACAAAATTATTATTTTGATTGTCAACACTCCCTAAGCTAGAATATATAAATCATGTGTACCAAGTTTCTTTTGGTCACAAATTTGATGAGGCTTGTGGCAATATCTCCTAACTTGATTTTCTCCCTTATGAAAATAGCAGTCAATCTTAATTTGTTTACTTGAGAAGAATCAAACTATATTGGAGAAAAAAGATTTTATTGAATTGAATTGAATAAATGAAACACTACTTAGGCATCTCTATCCGTCAAGAGCACACTTGTAGTGATAACACTTGAATTATGTAAGAAAATAATTATTTTATTGATTGATAACAATCACACCAATTACATTCTCATCATCTCTATTTGTAACAATTAAAACCTTTGAAAAAGGAAATAAAAAGTTATTGAAATGAATAGAAAGATTCTAAAGATAAGTTTTCCTAATTACTATGGAGATATCAAGATATACTTTTTATCCTAATAATATGCTATTACCAACAATTACAATATCCTTTTGTAGCTTAACAAATATTTTCTCTTGACTCAACACTCCCTCTCAAGCTAGTGAATGGAAATCTCATTCATAGATTGCATGTGAGATCATGAAATCGTTCTATGGGAAGACCTTTTGTAAACATATAAGATAAACGAAGCCCAGATGGGACATAAGAAGCGGTGATTAGGCCATTATCTAATTTTTCTTTAATGAAGTTTTGGGCTAACTCTATGTACTTGGTCCCATCATATTGAACTATATTGATAGCATTGCTAGTAGCTGATTTATTATCACAATAAAGAGCCATAGGCTTTTCACATGTCGCTTTAAGATCGTTAAGAATAATTTTTAGACGTAACAATTCACACACCCTATGTGTCATAGCTTGGAATTCAGTCTCTACTCTAGACCTTGTAGCAACATTTTATTTTTTCTTCTTCAAGTCATTTAATTTCCACCCATGAACAAGAATATCCTAAGGTGGATCTCTTATCTATATTGGAACATGCATCTCACACCAAGGACTGGACATCGCGAGGATAGGCTTTAATACCATAATCAGTCAAGTAGTACAATAGGTCCAACGAACATAGCTAGAATAGGCTTTAATACCATAATCAGTCAATCTCACAACCAATTGTAAGGTAAGATTTGCACCCCACTTTTATATTCAATTTCGCCATAATCTTGTTTGATATGGGATCTCTAACACACTTGTTCAAGTTGAAGAATGAACATCTCAAGCGTGGGATTAGATTTTTGTTGGTGGTCTAATAGGAGTCCAGTAAGGGGTAGCACAACAACCCCAACAAACTTGACTAGGATAGGCTTTGAATTCTCTGATACCATCTTAGTAAATGGGTTTGTGTCTAACTCAACCTCACAAAAATGACTTCTAACATGAGGTTTGTGTTAGAAGGTACATTAATTGTCCCATGGCTTAGGCCAGGTTGGCCAAGTCATAATTGAATTGTGGCGCTTTGTGTGTTATATACTTAAGTAGAAAAGGTTGCGTCTTAACTATTAGCTAGTTTTTAGCCTAGTGGTTAGCATTCGATCCAACACTTGATATTAGAGCCAAGATCAAGAGTTTGATTCCCAGTGGGACAATTCTTTACAGGGAGATTGTTGCAGGCATAATTAACCTGTGGCATAGGCCAGGTAGGCCGAATCACAATCGTAAAGTTGGATTCCTAGTGGGAAAATTGTTCAGAAAGAGATTGTTGCAAGGTGCATGAATTGTCCCGTGACGTAAGCCAAATGAGCCAAGTCACAATCAAATCATGTTGCTTGGACTATTATGCTATTAACTAGAAAGAATTGCATCTTGACTTTCAACAATTTGCACCCAATTTACATATTATGATTTGGTTATATTCTTAACCAATGTGAGATCTCCAATACCCCTGTCATCCAAGGAATGAACATCTTGAGCGTGGGATTAGATATATGACTATGATAGGTTTTGAATGCCCTAATATCATATTATCCGGAAGTGGATTTTAAATCCATCTTAACCTCACAAACTCGATTTATAAGGCGAGGTTTGCATTCACTTATATATTATAATTTGGCTTATTTATGTGGGATCTCTAACATTCTTTTCCATGCCAAGGATTGGACATTTAGAGCATGGAATTAGATATTTAACAACGACTTAATAGCAAGGAGCATGATAGGCCAACAAACCTTGTCAAGATATGTGTTAGATATTATTAGATATAATTAGATATTATTTGATATTATGAGATATTATAGATATTGTTAGATATCTCATATTTATGTAATGGGCTTAGCCCATATGTTTCTTTTCCTTTATAAACATAACCCTATGTTTTCAATATACACAAGGGATTTACCCTATTCTTTCTTTTCTAATAATATGCTTTGATACCATCTTGGTAAGTGAGTTTATGCTTGATTCAACTTAACAAAACAGGCTTGTAAGGTGAAGTTTTTACTTTACATATATATTGAGTTGACCATATCCCTAGTCAATGTAGAGTCTTCAACAAATTTCAATATCCTTTTGTAACTTAACAAAATGTTTTCTCCTAACTCTACATGTTTGATCCTCTCATAGTATACATGATTGCAAGCAATATGTAAATTTTTTTGATTATCATAAATTACTAGCATTGGTGTAGCCCTTTCAAACTTGAGTTCTCTAAGTAGTTGTGTTTGTCATACAAATTCACAAGATTCTAAAGAGATGTACCTTAGCGCTTGATCTTGCTATATCATTTTGCTTTTTACTGAGATATTTAATTTCTTCCAATCAGCACTCAATGCCCATAAGTGAATCACCTATGATTAGGTGAACTAATCCCATCAGTTCTAAGTATCTATGCTCATGTCCACTGTCTTCATAAACAAGATCCTTGTTTGGAGCACTCTTAATATACTTGAATATCTAAATCACTACAGTCTAAATACTTGGCAAAGAGAACTCAAGAATTGGCTCACCCTTAGAGGAATATGTACAAGTGATTGTGTAATAGTTTAGTTTACCAACCAACACTTTCTAGGATGTAATTAGGGCTCCCTCTGATTAGGTAGTAGTTTGACATTACAATCCTTGGATTGATATTGCTTGGCCAATTTCTTCTAGTATGTTAAGAATATAGTTCCTTTGCAGAACTTCTATACCTAAAAATACCAAAGCTCTCCAAGGTCTTTAGTCTAGAACTAATAGGTTGTACTTGAGGTTGAGAATTCCATTTTGGTCACTGCCTCTAGTGAAAATATCATTAACAGATACAGTGGGATAAATGCTTTTCTTAGGTGAATGGTGGCGATAGAAGACAAAGTATTTGGTTTCACAAAAAATCAAACCAAATTGTTGTACAATAATCGAATAGCAACCAAACCATATTAAAGAGGATTATCTAAGACCATTAGGGGACTTGGAAAATCAATAAATCATATTGGAGAATTCCCCTTGTGTAACTTAACCATACAAATTGGCTTGTAAGATAAAGTTACACCCCACTTAATTAATATAACTTGGTTATATTTATAATCAATGTGAAATTTTCATTACAACCCCTCTCGCCCAAGATGGGACATCTCAAGTGTTGGTTAGATATTTTCAAAAAATATGATAATGGTTTGATAGTAGGTGGCCAACAAATCTCAATATGATAGATTCTTAGAAAGTGAGTTCATATCTAACTAAATCTTACAAACCAAAATTGTTAGCGGATGTTTGCACATCACATGTATACTATAATTTGATCGTATGTTTAGTTGATATAGTATCTCCAACAGTATATTTTATCACTCTTGTACCTTTATATTTTTCTACTAGAACTAGTTTACTCCATTAAGGAGTTTACACACTTTGTATTCTTGAAATGAATGTTCTTGTTTATATGATGTGCTTGTTGTGTCGGGTAGAAAGTTAAAAGTGGAATGGTATACTTTCACTTGTGCAAATTTTAGTCTAATAATGCATTATTCCTCCTTACAATTTTATCCCAAGAGTTATGCAATGGTGAACAACTGTTGGCTATTCTTTTTAACAAACTCTTTGTTCAATAACACTGCCAATTTTCATTTTATTTAATTAGAATAAGCTTTATTTTAACCTTGATTATCTTCATCATCATTTTGCAGGAAATTACGTGTGAGCATTGAACATGATATGGGTGGGACCAGTGCTGCTCCAAAAACATTAAGACTTTTTGTCCCTTATTGGATTGTCAACGATACTTCTCTATCTTTGGCATACCGTGTGGTGGAGGTAGAACCTCTGGAAAATGCAGAGATGGATTCCGTCTCACTCTCTAGGGCAGTTAAGTCTGCCAAGACTGCCTTGAAAAGTCCCATAAGCTCATTAGATAGAAGGCATTCTAACTCAAGAAGAAGCGTGCAAGTGCTTGAAGTTATTGAAGACAACAATCCATTTCCGAGCATGCTTTCTCCACATGATTATGTTGGGCGTAGTGGAAGTACAATGTTTCATTCTCCTAAAGATACGTATTTGTCACCTAGGCTGGGCATTTCTGTTTCTATGCAGTCTTCTGAAGTTTACAGCTCTGGCATTTCTCTGCTGGAACTCGAAAAAAAGGTGCTTTTTAAAAAAGGGGCTAACCAACTACTCTATCTCTTTTACTTGCATAAGTATTTCCTCAGGATTATATTGGTATTTAATGTTCATTGAAACTCTCACAGGAACGTATTGATGTCAAAGCTTTCGATTCTGATGGATCTTACTACAAGCTTTCAGCATTGTTGAACATGACATCAGACAGAACAAAGGTTGTCTATAGTCTGTATACATCGTTCCTTGCCTTTACAAGTTAATAAATCAAAATCATTTGATTATCTCCCTTTATTCTTATGGAAATTCTTATTATCAATGCCTATTGCATATCACTTGGTTCAAGACCAACCTACATAATTTTAGAATCGTGATTGTTCATGATGCATTTTAGGAAATTTTATATTACTTAACCTTCCTTGCTGTATTTTTGCTAGTATTAAGAAGTAGGATTAGTCTAACAGTTATGGTTGCGTGAGTTAGGCTACAAGTCCCATCTCACCATCATTGCTGACTTTCTTCCTGCAGAAAATCAAAACAATGAATAAAGATTGATGTTCAACTTTGTCGTGTTATTAAATCCACTATTCACATCTCACACAAACCTAATTCTGTACCTAATGACACAGCGTTTGTATGGTGTGTGTCAAGATCTCTTATCACTTCTTGCTGACGTTTTGAGGTCCTATGTCCACTTATCTTGGGTGATTTCATGCTGCCTTGCCTGATTTCAATGAGTTCCCTCCACCATTTGAATATGTGAAGAAGGAACTTCAAAACCACTATATGTTCTTTACGACCTTGGGCTTTTATGGTTGCTTTAATGGTTTCCCATAAAACTATGTTGCTACCTATGATCAGATTTTGGAATCACCAGTAAACTCTACTATGACTATTGCATCATCTACATTCCTCCCTATCCCTCAGAAAATAAACATGAAGACACATACTTTGACCTCAAGGAAAAAATTGCCTTTGCATAACAAGTAAATTTAGATGCTTTCTCTATGTATTTCTAAATATTGTCAAAAATACGAACATTGTCACCACATTAAACGTACACTTGATAGGTGTTGAAAGCTACATGAAACTCCCTCGTTCACACCATATCAAGAATATATTGTTGAGTCAATTGCTATTTCTACATTAACCTTTAACAACATTTGAAGACTTTAACAAATGGTGTGCAACATGTCAATCCACTAGTAACATAGCTTTGGTGGCATACTCCTTACTTTAGTTTGTGGCTCTGACTCTGGTGTAATTCATCACATATATGATAATTGTTTTCTTTTCTCCTTTTATATTATTGCTATCAATTTGTGTCCATAATTGCTACCAATGCTTCACAGACACTAGCTTGAGACGTTTTGATGACGACTATACACCTGAAGAGTTGGTGGCAGTGGTGAATCTTTAGGTGCACTAGGCACAACAAGAGGAATATTAACTTGATTAGATAAAGACATAGAAGGAGAAGGACAAGACTTAAAGTAAAGGGAAGATTCATTGAATGTGACATCTGCTGAAATAAAATAACGGTTTAGAGAAGGTGAGAAACATTTATATCCCTTTTGTGATCTAGTGAACCCTAAAAAGACACCCTAAAATAGAATGAAGAATATTGTCATCTAAAACTGAAGATGGCGCATCACCCCAAAAACGCTGAGGAACTTCCCCATGGATTAAATAGTACGAGTTGTTTCAACAAGATGTTTATTCTTGTGCTCAGCTACCCCATTTTGTTGAGGTGTATAAGCACATGAAGTTTGATGAAGAATACCATGAGAAGCCATAAATTTTTTAAAAGAATGAGAAATATACTCACGTCCATTATCACTGCTCAAAATTTGAATGAAAATTCCAAATTTATTTTTAATTTTATTGTAAAATATTTTGAAATATAGAAAACAACTCATAACGGTTTTTCATTAGAAACACCTAAGTACATCTTGAATAATCATCCTGAAATCCTAAATTAGACTTAATACGACTTGGTTCTCAAATGTCAGGGTGAACTAAGGCAAAAGGAGATGAAGCACGTTGTGAGCCACTACTAGGAAAAGAACTATGAATGTGCTTCCTTAACTAACACAACTCACACGATAAACTAGATACAGTAGACAAATTTGGAACAAGTTGTTGCATGTTGGCAAGACTAGGATGACCCAACCCGCATGAATGAGAGATGGAGAATCCATAATCGCACCAACATGTGCAGAGATCTGTAGTTGATAAAGTCCATGAGACTCACATTCGGTGCTAATCATCCGTCCCGAACTCCAGTCTTGTAAAGAAACAAAATCTTTGGTAAAAGAAATAACACAATTAAGGGAACAAGTGAAACAACTAATTGATAATAAGTTAAATGGAGATCAGAGACATAAAGAACATTATGAATAGATAAAGAAGGAAAAAAGATTAATAGTACCTACACCAGGTGATGGTACCCTATATCCGTTGGTCATGGTAATCGAAGGTAAATAACTCGTAGTACATTATGAAGAGAAAAAAAGATTTATTACCAGTAATGTGATCTATAGCCCTTGAATCTAGAATCCAAGGGCCAAGGGAAGTAGAGTGAGTGAGGCCAACAAAAGATCTACCTGAATGTGCAACAGAAGCAGTGGAACCAGGGTTCTGACGATCCTCATACCATTTAAGATATTCATTGAAAATAACAGGCTAACTTAGGGTATCAAATGAAGATGAAGTATGAGTAGAAGGTTGCACAGGAGTAGTTTGGGCAACCGCAACAGATTTAGGAGGACGACCATGTAAGCATAACAGTGGAAAGAAATAGATGAAATATATTTCTGAGATATCTTACAAATGTGATTACAGTCTCTATTTATAGACTGTTTTACAACCTAATTAAAGAAAGAAATAATAGGCAATGAAAGCCAGAAA
>Ga0123341_1000585_pt1 | contig 23228 bp, 17 predicted proteins | sample Turbeapinknodule_FD_89959 | JGI IMG/M metagenome (GOLD analysis project Ga0123341, IMG submission 89959) | Root nodule microbial communities of legume samples collected from Mexico - Turtle bean Mexico pink nodule | ecosystem: Host-associated > Plants > Roots > Nodule | place: Mexico: Nepantla...
AAGAAGGGGTTAAAATTTAAATTAATAACATAAAAGAAAAATTATGTACAACACAAAGAAACTATATAAGACTATAAAATTTTGAATTCTACAAAATCTCCCATCATTACTTGTAAAACATTATAACAGACAAATGAAGATTTGGAATCATCTTACTTTTAATTTTTAAAACAAACTTTTGTGAATTTGTGCGATTTTTTAGTCAATTAAAACAATATTTTAGTGATCTCAAATAGCTTAAAATTGTTCTTTTATTTTAGTAATCAAAATTGCGTTTTAATAGCCTATCAAGGAGAGTTTCACTCCTGACATATTGAAGTAATTTTAGTTTACTAAAATAAAATTTTAATGAATTAAAATTCTATCTTACAAACAAGTTCAGCAATATTTCATGGATTAAAATACTTTTTAACCTATTAAAACATGTCTAAACATTTTAATGAAGGTTATATCATTCTTAGAAGTCATTTATAAGGTTTAATAAGATCAATGAAAACTTACTTATAATCCTTAAAACATTATACTACAACCCAAAACTAAGATTAACTACAAAATCTTCAACTTATATCCATTATAAAATTCAAGTAGCTTGAAATATTAACAAAATCAAATTTACTTTGATTATTTAGTTGTAACACTTTGCAATATATGGTTTCATTCATTGATCTACCAACGGAAAAAATGCCTCGAAATATTAAAGACTTTTCATTAGATTTTGATACCAAAAATTGATGATTTACTCAAATTTTATTATTCCTTCTCAGAAATAAAAATTTAGTTTTGTATTATTTAGAGATTGATGAAAGTTACAGGCCTATAATGTCTCATTAAAGAAATCAATTTGTTTTTTCCTCTCACATCAAGACATGGGTAAGAAATCATCAAAACTTGGAGTATGATATCCTCAAGACCAATGTGCTCGGAACTCCAAAAAGTAATTAAATAAAAGAAAATTTATGAATACAAACAATTTGTGTTTCTTACTTTAATAAATAGAAATAAAAAACTAAGAAGATTCCAAGCTTCTTGAAGTGTATTTTAACCTGTTGTTTGTCCACTCAAATGTTTTAAAAGGAGAAAAGATAACTAGACGACTAAACCTGTCCAACATTGTGATTTTCCTAACACATCTTCACCTTAAATGTATTTGAGAATATATATGTTCCTACAATACCTAAACCCTGCAGAACACTTTCTCTTGTAGCAATCTTCTCGTCTTTCCGGTCTTTCGGTTAGGCCTCTTTCGGCTGGATCTCCTTTGATCTGGACACGATGGGGGAGTACCTGCGAATAAACTCCGACGATCAAGTCAGTCTGAGAGCTAGGTACCAGAAGAGTAGGGAGTGAATAGTTACCTTGGGTGTCGTGCCTCTTCTGCTATTTATACTGCTCTACATGGGCTATAGCTGTTGTGGGCCTGCTTTAGGATCCAAACGAAGGCCCAATTGTGTCTTAACCGTGCTTATCACCTAAGTTGACTTGTTTATAGCTAATTACGTGTTTAGCTTTGCATCTTGTCGTCTAGTCGGTTTTATCGTCTAGTCGGCCTTTCGGCCATCCGGTAGTACAATATGTTTAAATACTTGTAATTTAAATTAGTTTTTAGGAGTTTCTTTTGTAATGTTTTAGTTTTTAAAATATTGTTTAGATAAAGAATAGAAATATTGGTCTTTGTTTAAATTTAAGAAGTTAATATTGAAATATTATTAATATTTTTTTTTTACATTTTTGTTGTTTCTATGTAGAGTCTATGAATAAAATCCTATTGAAGCTCTTCCACATAGCACATTTCTTATCTTTCTAAAATATTTTCTAAACATAAAAACCGACACCATGCTAAATTTTTTTACTAAATGGATTAGAAGAGTGTATTGTTATTCTCTCATGCTTCTTAATTCAAGTTACATCAATCTCCTTAGATCTCCAAGGCATGGTTCAAAGCTTTACATTTTTGTGTCAACATTTGTAACCATTAGAAAATAGAGAGGTTTTGCCTTGAAGGATACGCGGATTTGGCCCTGTAAACAATCATGTGTGAACTCAACAAAGAAAAACATATTTGGAGATTACGTGCATGGATTTCATCAACTAATCTCCATGCATATCGTAGAATATCCAAAGGGATCAAAGGAATTAGAATATTCCCTTGTCAAGAAACAAAGAACGGTGAAAGAAGGCACTAAGATGAAAGACACAAGATACTAACAAAGTTATACTTTTTTATATTATGTTGGAAGCCAACTTATGATGGAAACCACTTAGGAGAGTTTCTCAAGCCTCAACACTAAACATTGTGCGTTCTCAAATATCAATGCATGTTCCTAGAACCAGACGGTATTTGAGACTCGATGATACCTATGATGTTTTTACAGCTTTAAGAAAGCAATGTCTGAATTGTCTAAATCCAAGAAGACAAGTGCATTTGTTTCAAAAATATGGCTATAAAACTGTCATGTTTTTCTACTCTTTTCTTCTGCTCACGTTTTACCATCAGATACCAACCTTTATCGAGAGAGCCATGGCCACAAGCCACGGTGTCCTCTCAGCACTTGACAAAGCCAAGACACAAAGCTACCACTACAAGGCAATTGTGATAGCCGGGATGGGGTTCTTCACTGATGCATATGGTCTCTTTTGCATCATTGCAGTTATCAAGCTCATAGGTCGCTTGTACTACTATGACCCCATTAGTCACAGTCCAGGGAAGCTTCCAAGGAATGTAAGCAATGCAATAACAGGAGTTGCATTGTGTGGCACCCTTTCAGGGCAGCTCTTCTTTGGCTGGCTGGGTGACAAACTCGGCCGAAAAAGGGTTTATGGCATAACCCTTGCCACCACGGGGTGGTGTTCCTTGGCATCAGGGTTTTCTTTTGGCTCCACAGCCAAAAGTGTGGTTGCTAGTCTTTGCTTCTTCAGGTTCTGGCTAGGATTTGGCATAGGAGGAGGTTATCCCCTCTCGGCTGTTATAATGTCTGAATATGCCAATCAAAAGACTAGGGGAGCTTTTGTTGCTGCTGTTTTTGCTATGCAAGGGGTGGGAATGTTGTTTGCTGGAGGTGTAGCCATGTTGGTCTCCAAACTGTTCCTATTAGCATATCCAGCCAAAGTTTTTGCAGTTGATCCAGTGCAATCTACTCAACCACAAGGAGACTTCGTTTGGAGAATAGTGCTCATGTTTGGTGCATTTCCTGCTGCCTTCACTTATTACTGGAGAATGAAAATGCCAGAAACTGCAAGGTACACTGCCTTAGTGGAAGGAGATCACAGGAAGGCTGTTGAAGATATGGCCAAATTTCTTGAAAATGATATACCTTTAGAAGAATCATATACCAGGGTTGCTGCCACACCTAGCCTCTCTTATGGATTCTTCTCTTCAAAGTTTCTTGAGAAGCATGGCCTTCACCTTCTAGGAACAACCACCACCTGGTTCTTCTTGGATATTACCTTCTACAGTCTTCAGCTAACACAAAAAGATATTTACCCTGCGAGTGGATTTGTACCCAAGACTTCCCAAATGAATGCCATAGAGGAGGTGTTTCTACTCTCTAAAGCAATGTTTGCAGTGGCGCTGTTTGCCTCTGTCCCTGGATACTGGTGCACAGTGTACTTCATTGACAAGATTGGAAGGTACAAAATCCAACTTGGCGGATTTTTTGTAATGTCTGTTTGCATGCTGTTTTTAGGACTCAATTATAGAGAATATAGGGGAGATGAATGCAAATCAGATGACAAATATGATTATTGTGGCGGAAAACACACCCTGTTTGTCATTCTTTTTGAATTCACCCTTTTCTTTGCAAACTTTGGACCTAATAGCACAACATTTATAGTGCCAGCAGAGCTGTTCCCTGCCAGGTTCCGTTCAACATGCCATGGGATTTCAGCAGCAGCTGGTAAAGCAGGAGCTATCATTGGTGCTTTTGTTGTGCAAAGCTATACCGATAATGCAGAAGACAAAATAAAAGGAATCAAGATCGCACTTATGCCACTTTCAGTTGTCAATTTGCTAGGATTTTTCTGCACTTTCTTAGTGCCAGAAACACGAGGCCGGTCACTTGAAGAAATCTCTGGAGAAGATAAAGAGCTCCCAGGCAATATTGCTCAAGACAATGCAAACGAGACAACAACTGATACAGAAGAGGAAACAAAAGACTCTAACGTTGATAAAAGTCCAGAAAACATGATGGTTTAGTTAATCTTAATACCCCAACTAGAATAATCAATAATAAGAGGAAGGTGCAAAAACAATAATGTTTGTTTCAGTAAGTTATACTTGCACGTTTGTGTTCTTCTTTTCTTTCAGTTTCCCCTTTATATTCTTGTCTAAGAGATTAAAGAATAGTAGTTTGTGTGGTGTGGTTGCTAGAATAAGAGCTTCTTCGTTAAGTGTGCGAGTGTGTTAGCACCAGTAGAAGAACCAAAATGAATACTTATACTGTAATCTCTAATCCTAGTGCTTCTGTTTTTAGCCTATTAAATCCTTTGCCTTTTAATGTATCTCCACAGAAGAACAAAGAATTTATGCTTGTCTCATATCCTTACTTCCTAATGAGCTCGGATACGTGTTAGACACTCAGTTAAGGTGTCATATTTAAAAAACAGTATTTTTACGTCTCCAACATTCATGGGATATATAACAAGGGACAAGACACACCCATTTCATACTTACATTTTGTATTTCTCTTTTTCTATTTAAATTTGTGTTTGGATGAATTTAACTTACATGGTATCTTTTTCAACGATGGTAATCAATAAGGGGGTGAAATATTTTAAATGAATTAGATTCACTTTTCACTTTTCAATTTTAGATGAATGGATTAGATTCCCTTTTGTTAGGAAAAAAAGAGAGTAAATGATTCATAATAAAGTTCAGTGTACATATATATATTCGTTATTTTAAAAATTATAGGTGTGTGGCAGTGTCTTGCTTCATAGTTACTTTCTCTTACTCTAGATCCAAATCTTATTATCCACGGTGAAGACAATGCGAAAAAAGGAAAAGCTTTGACACCAAGTAACTATTTGGTGATGATAACTTATGAACCTCATAGTTTAGTTTTCAAACGCAGGAAATTTTTTAGATGAAGTATCGAAGTGTCTTCACTCTTAACCTATATTCCCAACTCAAGAAACATCTATCAAGGTCCAACTACTTGTAACAGATTCATAAAAGAGTGAAAGGCGGCACTTAGAAGGTTCACAAACATTGAATTTGATACAAAAGCATGTTGCTGATATCATGGTCATATTGTAATATTAGTATGTCACTGGTATTGCTTCACACAGATATACATGACACAATATTAGTATTACTCGCATGTGTAGTTAATGAGAGTATATAGGTTTATACAAGGAGTGATATCACAGGTATAAAATTTTCTAATCCATCACAAATTACATGAATTGGCTGCTCTAATTGGACTTTTATTGTAGAAATCAGGCTTTTCTATCGTTACTCAAGTGGAGTACCAGTATATGAGAAGTTCTTGAAGGTACTGTCATCCTTTTTTGGACTAGAAGCTGGAGAATCCAGCAAAGGCATATTAGTCCACCGCTCCTCGAAGTTAGCAACACAGTGCTTCCCAGAAACATTTGGAACAAAGCATGGCCTAACTTCACGGGCTTCCAGTTTCTTCCAGTTGACAGACTTAAACCACTTGTGGCTTTTAATCTCCTCACTGCTTCTTGATCCACTGCCAAGGCGTTTGCTGACATCTTTCTGCAACAGCTGAAGAAGAAAACTTCCATTATGCTTCCGCAATCCAATACATGGCAATTGTGAAGCCAATGTATAAAAAGATTGGTTCTATATAAGAATATTTCACTATCATATGGATTTTTCGGAACCATACAGCAACAATAAAAGCCTTTTCCCTTAAGAGTGAGTGTTTGTCAAAAATATATTATTATAAGGGGGAAAAAACTAATGATTAGATGTAGGAGAAAATATGTACCCCTTTTAACAGTGAATGTGCCTCATTTGACAAAAATGCTGGGAGCTTGATTTTGTCTTTAATTATCTTCTGCTGCATCTTATGTCTATTTCCGCCGGAGAAAGGAGGCTGCAATGGGAGTAAACAGTAAAATAAAGTCTAGGAAAATTGTAAAAGTTACAGTAACCACTAAAAAATCAGCAAACTAAAGTATCAGCCTTACATAAATACATCCAAGTCTACAAAAATATGTCACAAACAAACACCTAATCACATGATCTACATAACTTTCTCAATCAATATGATAATTATTGGCAATTGCTTAGAAACAGGATTTTCAAAATACAATCATGTTTAAATATAATACTATTCAGGCTTTTCAAAATACAACCATGTTTAAATATAATACTATTCAGGCTGGACTTTGTAAAAGACTGGTGGTTAAACGATCAAAGTTGTAAAACACAGCACCACAATTTAAGGAAATGTAAGATGTGATTTTTGGAGAGCTACAGGCCATTAACTGGCTAATAGAAATCATTCACCATAATCTTAGGAGAATTCAGTTGGAGATTGATATCATTAACCATCATTCTTGGATTAACATAGTAGTGTTAACTTATATTTCTTGCTTCTGAAACAAAATAAATTTCGTGCAGATCAGACATACAAACTTATTCTGCCAATTCATTAGAAACAAAGCAGTTTCAGTAAAAACTTGAGTAAAATGCTATAACCCAAGCATAATGAATAACGAATAGCTTTCAATTATTTTCAAGAAAGTAGAAAACAGTCTATTGCCTTTCAGATAATCAAGTTGATCTATCAAGTTCAATGCAATTCGAGCTCCATCTTCAGTAGTAAATGCTTGAGAGATATGTCAAGTCGGAAAAATAAGTGCGACCACTACTTTATTATACTACAAGACAAAAAAAATACTAAGATTCTAACCTTTCCTGTAAGCATTTCATATAGTAAAATTCCCAAACTCCACCAATCAGCAGCCTTATCATGACCTTTTCCCATTACAATTTCAGGGGCCATGTATTCTACAGTTCCACACATAGAATTAGATCTTCCAGTCTCATTGAATTGCTTAGCCAGGCCAAAATCTGTTAACACAGCCTGATATCAAGCACATAAATTGCCGTAATACAATATGATAGAAGTTAGAAACAAATCACAAATCACTTTAGAATAAATACGCAGGCATGTGGCATGCCTAATGCAGAGAGACAGAATCACAGACGTAAGTTTATGTTATCTTACATGACCATCTACATCGAGAAGAATATTTTCAGGCTTAAGATCCCTGTGCATTATATCATTTGCGTGAAGATAAGAAACAGCACAGATAATCTCTGCGGCATAAAAGCGTGCCAAATCTTCCCTGACAAAATTTGTGTGAGACAGATATGTATAAGCGTTTCATATATAGTCATAGCATGCGGCTTACAATACCTGAATAGGCCTTGGTGATAGAGCTGAAAGAAAAGATGGCCACCATTGACAAAATCAAGCACAAGGTACAACCTATATTTGGTCTGTAAGTTCAACAAATAAAGGTTGTCGTTATGCAAATATGATAGTACTGTTCATTTTCTTAGCCTGACACTGAAACATATGATATGATCAAAAGTATTACTTGGAAAGCGTATCTGAGCCGCACAACAAATGGGTTGTCCACCTTTGTTAGTATATCCCTTTCAGATTTTACATATTCAGCATGGTTTCTCTCCATGATCTTATCCTTACGCATGACCTTCATAGCATATATTTCAGAAGTACCTGCCCTCCTCACCTGGTACACCTTGCCAAAAGCACCTTGCCCAACAACCTTCAAAAGTTCAAAATCCTCAACTCCAATAGTCTGATTATTCAGACAGTAATCATCGAAATGTAAATCATTTTTCTCTACTGCTGTATTGTTAATAGAATGTTTCTTAAGTCCTTTCTGTGTGTCTATTAAGACCTCCACAAGATCCAATGCATCTTCTGTCTCATGTAAGGTGAGCTTGCTAAGCTGCAAGGACCGATCAATACAAGTTGTGGGAGCCAATAAAGATTGAGAGCGGATGTTATTGCAGTCAAAATCATTGTAAATCTTTCCACCTGAACCTCGTGTAGCTACGTGATCTCCATATTTCTCGGAGCTTACTGTTATTGAGGCTTCAACAGGAGATGAACCAAACACATCAGAAAATTCAAAATCCTCACAATTCGAAGAAGGCAAAAGATCGGGTGGTCCATTTGATAGAACCAACTGGTTCAGGAAAGACTTTGGTGAACTATTTCCATTCAAGACAGAGAACTGAGAGGAAACCATGACTCTTTGATAAAACAAGGAGAGTGCAGAAAATGAGACTAAGAAACTTCAGAACTATTGGTGTGCCTTGCCAAAAGATTACTCCCCAAATGGAGGAAGATGGAAACCCAACAATTAGCTCTATCAATTGAGAATGAACGTATACTACTTCAGGAGCTCCCAGAAAACTTGGTAGCAAGAAGCAAACCAAAATCCAGAAAAGGAAATTGCTTTTGCTTCCCGCTCTACAGGAAACGTTGGATCTAGCGACACTTGTCAAATTCATGAAGATCGGGTAGTCAATTCTGTAATTCAGCACAATAAAACAGTTAATTCAAGTTTTCTGCATTAAAGTGTAGAACGGAGGGAATAACATACAAATATACAACAGCATGAAGATTGAAACAAACATTTAAACTCATAAAAACAAGAGAAAGATTTGAAATTGCAGTAGGGCGAGTGGGAGGAGGAGGAACCCAATGAATATCGTCTCTTGGCAGTTTCAAATTAGAAAACCACAATTCAAAAAAGTCTAAAGATAACATAAACTCCAAAATACACTATTATTTCGTTAGTAATCAACTTCCAAATGAAGAAATTGAAAAGGGTAATTTCAAATCATCGTATATAAAACACAAGATATATGAAAGATTTGTTTTTTCACAGAAACAAAACAGAGTAAAAACAACCCAAAGACTAACATAGAACAATTTCTGGACAGAGAGTTTGAAAGTTAACTCACATTGAAGAGAATGCAGGGAAGGGCTGTTAACAAACGAAACTATAAAGTTTTTTTTTTCTGTTCATAATTTTTTTCTTTGTAAAATGTTAAATTAGTTTTGGAGGCGGTTATTCTTTTTCGCGGCTTCGACAGAAAAACACGAGTTGACTCTGAAGAGGACAACATGGATTAAAAAAAAAACACACGTTTAAAATAAGATTTACTTTTTTAAAAAAGATTGAAATGATGTTTTATAACATATTTTTTTTTAAATATACACTTGCCAAATTCAGATAAGATAATTTGAATTATTTCCACAAAAGATGTTAGTTATATTATTATTGCAACTTTTATGATAAAATTATATAAAAATTTGAAAAAGGAATTAAAATTGGAATTTCTATGGCTTTGGGTTTGGGATTCGATTAAATGAACCTGAAGTAAAGCAACGTAATACATTACAGAGTGGATGTACTTGTAAGCAATTCTTTGTATTTCGTGGCGTATGCAAATCAACTTCCATGTTATTTTACTTCACAATTTAATCTCTAAATTCATTATTATTTAATCCAAAAACCACGTGTGAGAACTTGTTTTGTTGCATCATTGACGCGACTATTCATCTAATCTTGTTCAATTATGGAATAAATAATTTTTGACAACAAAACTAATATAGCATGTGAACATATCCTACCTTTTTTGTTTCATTCTTTTTAAGTACTTTTCAAACGCAAGTTTTGCTAAAGATTACTTTCCCTTGTTTACTTCATATTTCACATTTTGCACATCTTTGATAAAAAAAAACAATCATTTTAGTAAGGTAATTTTGGTCCCTAAAATATAAACTAATATCAATTTAGCTTTTAAAATAATTGTACCGGTATGACCGACCGACATCATGACGTGTCTTGGTCTCCCTGCCCGAGATGACTGAGACACCCGCTGACGTGTTCCAGTCTGCCTACCCGAGCTGACCAAGACACCACGCACGGTCAGGCTGACCAACACGTATAACCATTAACGCTCAAACCAAGGTTAGTGAAGCTAAACTATCATTAAGGATTAGGTAATGCAACCCTAAGTGTGATCCATACCATTAATCAGACCCAATGAGGTAAGCCCATTAAAATAATATAAATAACACACATTCCAAGGAACAAGGTACATCATTTATTACTATGCACATATCCGAGTGCCGATCACCCGCTTTACTGACTTGAGCGTCAGAGTGTCTTCTGCAGGTACCTCCCCCATTTGGCATTCACCCGTGACGAGAGTCGAAGGAGAAGCACGGAGGCGAGAAGGATCCCAGTGAAGCCTTAGCAAGCTGCCCGACCGAAGGAGAAGGACGAAGACTTCAATAGTTCTCTAGGTCTCATCTCCCTAACAGGAACAATTGGCACCCACCGTGGGGCCGAAAGAAACTAGCTAAAGAGAGAAAGTAGATGGTCTCAACCAGAAGCATGGAAAGGATGACTGATGCCGACCAAGCAACGTTGCTGCTGTCTCTCTAGAGAGAGATGGCCGAGATGAAGAGGAGGACAGAGGAAGCTGTCTAGAAAAATGAACAAGAGATGCAAGCTCTCCGAAGGGAGATGACGAGATGAAGAGGAAGCTAATGGAGGGAGGACCATCCACTGGACCGACCAATGTGGTCGGCAGGTCCTTCGCCTCTCCTCCCCACTCGAGACCGGTGGAGAAGACTAGAGACAAGGTTCTCACCCACGAGATGGAGGGAGAATCCTTTCTCAAAAGGTCGGTTAGGACGACCATCACCACGGACTGGGCTCGCCAACACCCGTTCACCAACACCATCATTGAAGTCCCACTGCCAGACAAGTGGAAGGGTTTCAACCGAGACCGATATGACGGGTCTACAAACCCGGACGAACATATTGATGCATACACCACCCATATGAGTCTCTATACCTTGGACGATGCAGTTTTGTGCCGAGTGTTCCCTACATCGCTGAAAGGAGCAGCCCTCAACTGGTTTACCAAGCTCTCACCCAACTCCATTGACAGCTTTGCCACACTCGTGGCAAAGTTCGAGACTCAGTTCGTCACCAGCAGGCCGCATCACCTGATCTCCATCGCCCTGGTAGGCATCCGCTAGGAGAAGGGAGAGTCGCTGAGAACCTTTGTTGATAGGATCAGCAAAGTGGCAATGAGCATCCGAAACCTCAGCCCGGACGTTGCCATGCATCACATGCTAATGGCCCTGTGCCCAGGACCTTTTGCTGACAACCTGTGCATGCAGCCGTCCGACAGCCTGGACGAGCTGAGAAAAAGAGCTGCTAAGTATATGCAACTGGAGGAACTCAGGGAGTTCCGTAACCAAGCCCGAGCCAAGGCTACTAGGGAGAAGAATAAGGAAGAAAAGAACCGTCAAGGTCGATCAGGACAGCGGGGCGACAGGCGCAGAGATAATAGAGATCGATCAATCTGATTCTCAAGATAAACACCCCTAATTGCTGAAAGGGGGAGAATTCTGGACGAGGCACTCAACGTCGGGTTGATCCCTCCTCCCAGAAAAGTGGCCAGCCCAAACAACGCCGACCGAAGGAAACAGTGTCGGTACCATCAGAACAGTGGACACTCCACTGAGGAATGTTAGGCCTTGAAGGACAAGATTAAGGAGCTCATCCAGGTCGGGCACCTGCGTCGATTCGTCAGAAATGGCTGAGACACAAGATGCTCACCTCATAGGGAGGAGCCCTCTAAGAGAATGAGGTCACCCCCACGAGGCCGAGACAACCGAGACCATAGGGACGACCGCCGGTCTCGGAGAGACAACCCTCCTAGGGAGGCCGAAAGAGGAGGTAATCGAGAGGTTATCAACACCATAGCCGGCGGCTTCGCCGGAAGAGGGAGCACCAACAACGCCCGGAAGAAACACCTACAGGCAGTGCACCAGATGAATGCGGTGACATTCCGGCCGAGGATGTCACCCATCACCTTCACAGATGAAGACTTCAAGGACGTGGATTACCGCCAGGACGACCCCATGGTGATATCGGTTGATATAGACCGATTCACCACAAAAAGACCCTTGTCGACCAAGGAAGTTCAGTAGACATCCTCTACTGGAAAACGTTCATGGCCATGAGGATTTTCGAGGCCGAGATGGTGCCTTACGACGACCATGTTGTCGGGTTCTCGGGTGAGAGGGTGGGTACCAAGGGCTACATTGAGCTCTAGACCACTTTCGGCCCGGAGAAGAATACCAAGACCATAAGGATCTGATACCTGGTCATCGATGCCAATACCTCCTACAACATCTTCCTCGGCCGACCGTCCATCAACTAACTAATGGTCATCGTATCGACCCCTCACCTGGCAATGAAGTTCCCTTTGAAGACGGGGGACATTCTTACGGTCCACGTGGACCAAAAGAAGGCACGAGAGTGCTATGCTGAAAGCCTCCGGGTGGAGTCCTTAATGAATGACATCTCTCCCAAGAGAAAGTCCTCCCGAAAGGACCGCTCACCCAGGGAGGCCCGACCAATGTCAGTCGAGCCAACCGTCGCGTTAGTAGACCTTGACCCCCTAGCGACCGAGAACAAACTGGAGGCAAGGCAAGAGCTGAGGAGGGTACCCCTCCTAGTTATATCCAGATAAGTATGCACCCCAAAGACAAGGAGAAGACGACCTTCATGACGATCGACGCTAACTACTACTATGAGTTCATGTCGTTCGGCCTCAAGAACGCAGGGGTGACCTACCAACGTCTCATGGAAGAGATCTTTAGAGGTCTGATCGGTCGGTAGAGGTATATGTGGACGACATAGTAGTGAAGTCTGACTCCTTCGAACAACATGTGAAGGACCTCGACGAGGTGTTCAAGGCACTCAAAGGGGCCAATATGAAGCTCAACCCCTAGAACTGCACATTCAAAGTTGAGGGAGGGAAGTTTTTGGGCTTCATGCTCACCCACAGGGGGATAGAGGTCAACCTCGATAAATGTCAAGCTATACTTAGGATGAGAAGTCCAAAGAACATCAAAGAGGTACAACAACTCCTAGGGCGCCTGACAGTCCTCTCCAGATTCGTTCCCCGCTTGGCCGAGAAAACGAGACCGATGGTCCAACTACTTTGGAAGGCCGCAAAGTTCAGCTAGGACGACAGATGCGAAGAGATCTTCAAGCAGTTCAAGGAATTCCTGACATCCTCATCCGTCATCCAGAAGTCGAGACTCGATCACCCAATCCTGGTGTACCTAGCGGTCTCGGAGGAAGCAGTCAATGCTGCTTTGGTGCAGGAGGCTGAGGGCGAGGAACGATCGGTATACTTCGTCAGTCGAACCCTCCATGTGGTCGAGACAAGGTACCAAATGATCGAGAAGGTGGCTCTTGTCCTGGTCCTCACAGCAAGACGGATGCACCCCCACTTCCAAAATCACTCGATAATCGTAAGGACCAACTACCCAATTTTTAAAATTTTATCTAAGTCGGACCTTGCAGGGAGAATGATAGGTTGATCGATCGAGCTGTCCAAGTTCGACATTTGGTACAAACCGAGGGGAACCATCAAATCTCAGTGCCTGACCGACTTCTCGGCCGAGTTGACACCACTGCCCACCCTCTTGGGTGGGTGGACGCTCTACGTAGACAGCTCATCTAACAAAACAGCCTGCGGAGCAGTAGTCGTCCTGGAAGGATCGGGCGACCTCCTCCTGGAGCAAGCACTCCAGTTCGGGTTTAAGGCGACCAACAACCAGGCCGAGTACGAGGCCTTGCTCGTAGGGCTAAACCTAGCCTATGACATGGGAGCACGCGAGGTCGTGTGCAAAAGCGACTCACAGGTTATGGTCACCCAAGTTAAGGAAGAATTTGAAGTGAAGGAGCATCTACTACAACGTTACTACCATGCCGCCTAAAATAGTATCGCCCGGTTCAACAAAGCACCCTTGGAGAACATACCGAGGGAGGAAAACAAAAGGATCGACATCTTGTCCAAGTTGTCGGTGACCAAGAAGAAGAGCCACCAGATATCAGTCATATAGATATGGTTGAGGCACCCCAGTGTGTCCGAAATCGAATGTCTTGCAATAGTCGAGGCCAAAACCGATAACTGGATGACACCCATCATCTAGTACTTGGAGGATGGCACATGCAAGCCAGAACAAGAAAAAACAATGAAACAACAGTGTGCTCGATACACCATGATCAACGATGACTTGTACCGAAGAGGATACTCCAGTCATACAGATATGGTTGAGGCACCCCAGTGTGTCCAAGATCGAATGTCTTGCAATAGTCGAGGCCAAAACCGACAACTGGATGACACCCATCATCCAGTACTTGGAGGATGGCACATGCAAGCCAGAACAAGAAAAAACAATGAAACAACAGTGTGCTCGATACACCATGATCAACGATGACTTGTACCGAAGAGGATACCCTAAACCCTAAACCCTAAACCCCCACTAAAGTGTTTCACCAGCAAACGGACCGAGTATATCTTGATCGAGATCCACAAGGGGGTATGCGGAAATCACTCAGGGGCGAGAATGATGACCACTAAGGTTTTGAGAGCTAGCTACTATTGGTCGACCGTCTAGGGCGACTGTGCCGAGTACGTAAAGAAATGTGCCAAGTGTTAGGAGTTTGGCCCTCTCCACTACACAAGATCGGAAGAGCTGCAAAGTACTATCTCCCCATGGTCGTTCGCAATCTGGGGGATGGACATTATCGGTCCCTTAGCGCCAGGAAAAATGGAAGATCAAGTTCCTCCTTATGGAAATCGACTACTTCACTAAATGGATCGAGGTTGAACCCCTTGCATCGATCTCAACAAAAAATGTTCAAAATTTCGTATGGAGGAGCATTGTTTGCCAATTCGATGTCCCACACACAATAATAACTGATAATGGCCGACAATTCATTGACCGAGGCCTGTAGTCCTTCTATGATGACCTGGGCAACAAGTCAATTATGGCCTCGGTAGAATACCCGCAAACCAACAGACAGGCCAAGGCCGCCAAGAAGGGCATATTGAATAAACTAAAAAAGCATCTAGGCAAGGCAAAAGGCCGATGGACCGAGGAGTTGATAGAAGTACTCTGGGCGTATATATGCACCCCCCAGACTACCATGCAGGAAACACCCCATACAGCCTGACATATGGGACCGAGGCCATGATCCCGATCGAGGTGGGCGAGCCCACCATACAAAGGGCAGATGTTCAACCTCACCCTCAACGAGGAAAGCCTAGCGGTCAACCTCAATTTGATAAGTGAGTTTTGTGACAAAAGCAGAATTCGGGAGGTCGCCTGCAAGATCCGAGTGTCAAGACAATACAACACAAAAGTCCGTTCGAGAAGCTTCCAGAAGGACAACCTCATCTAGAGGATGCGCAGCGATGCCAGGAAAAATGAAGGGAAGTTCTCTTCCAACTGGGAGGGACCTTTCCGAGTCCGAGAAGTTGCAAAGGGGGGAGCTTATCACTTAGAGTGGCTTTCGAACAAAATTGTACCAAGGACGTGGAATGTCACGCACCTTAAATTTTATTACAGCTGAATAAATAATGTTACGCACTCTTTCCTCACCCTACCATGGAGGTTTTGACGAGGCATTTCACTCAAAGTACTGACATCATTCTCCTGCAACTCCTCGGCTAGGTCTGGATGTAGCCCTAACCGGCATACCCTGCCGAGACCGATCAACCAGGTTTGGTCTGGATGAAGCCTTAACCGACATACCCTGTCAACACCTCTCACTCGGCTCGGTCTGGATGCAGCCCTAACCGGTATACCCTGCCGAGACCGATCAACCAGGTTTGGTTTGGATGAAGCCTTAACCAGCATACCCTGCCAACACCTCTCACTCGGCTCGGTCTGGATGCAGCCCTAACCGGCACACCCTGTCGAGACCGATAACTAGGTTTGGTCTAGACGAAGCCTTAACCGGCATACCCTGCCAACACCTCACACTCGGTTCGGTCTAGATGAAGCCTTAATCGGCATACCCTGTCCAGACTGATCAACTAGGTTTGGTCTGGACGAAGCCTTAACCGGCATACCCTGCCAACACCTCACACTCGGCTTGGTTTGGATGAAGCCTTAACCAGCATACTCTGCCGAGACAGATCACCCAAGTTAAACTTATAACTTGGCACAAATAAACTCACAATTAATGGTCGACCGCCATTTAATTTGTTCGATTAACGCAAGCACAATTAATGGTCGACCACCCATTTAATTTGTTCGATTAAAGCAATCACAATAATGGCTGACAGCCAATTCAACTTGTTCGATTAAAGCAATCACAATAATGGTCGACAGCCAATTTAACTTGTTCGAATATGTCTTCGCATCAATGGTCTACCGCCCAAACAAATAAAGATCGACATTTTAACTTGTGAATTTTTCTCATAAGCAAAAAAGACCGAGAGCACAATGATAAAGAAAAGGCCGATACATTTAATAAAACCAAAAGGGGAGGTCACACCCCGACCTCGGAGGAGAGAGAAAAATATAAAGCAAGAAAAGGCCACAGCCCGACCAAAGTCAAACCTATTCTTGATTACCTTCAAGGCATTTGCCCACCTTGACCTCGATCGCTCCAGCCTCCTGTACCGCCAAAGCACTCGCCTCGGCACTAGGCATTAACCGACCTTGGTAAACCTCGTGGTCGAGGTCAAAGTCACAAGAGGCTAGCAGCCCCCCAAAAAGCATATGGGCTTGGCGCACAGCCGGAAGAAAGCTCTGCTTGAGCAACTCCTCGGTCTCCTCAAAGTTGCGATCAAGCTCGGCCTCGGCTTCATCCTTGGTGGGCTAAAGGGTGGCCAACTCATCGGCCGAGGACGAGAGTTTCTCATCTCTCTCCTCGGCCATCTTCTTTAAGTTGGTGTTCTCGGCCAACCCTGGCCATCTCAGCCTTCAACTCCTTCAGCCGACGCTCAGCCTCAACAGCCTCTTGCTGAGCTATCTCCCTCTCGGCCGCCTCCCGAGCTATCTTCTCCGAGAAGTCAGTGTTTGTAGCTAGATCTTGCTTCAGACGCTCGGAGCTCTCGATGCCCTTTTTGCTCGGCCGCCCGCTACCTATACTTGTCTAGTACGCTTGCACCGGCCAATCTCTCTTGAACCATGACTTCTGCAAAATCAAAAAATCACAAGTGTTAAAGGACGAGAAAGTTTAAAAACCGACCGACAGAACAAAATACAAAGACTCATACCCCTAACAGCCGCCCATCGCGCCGTCTTGGCATAAGCACCGATCAACCTCCTGCATGAAAGCTTCTTCTAGAGGGCATCAAAAAAGAGCAAGAGGATCTCCAGCTCATCGGCGCCCTCCATCGGCCTCGGCCACACCTTAAAATCACAAGGTTGGCGAGTCAAGTAGAGGGGAAACCTCAACCGACCAGCCTTGTCGAAAAAATAGGTCATCACCTCTGGCCAAATAATGACCTTCACAAACCTCTCTTTAAACCTCTTGTAAGAGACTGCGAAGGAGTCAAATAACACGTTCCCCGACCGACCGACCAAGGAGTGCCAAGAGGCAGGTTGGATGGGGTGAGAGGTGTAGTAACAAAGGAAAGAAGAAGGAATGGGGTGAAGACGCATAACATCACATAACAGGCGAAAGGCCTAGAGGGACGCCCAAGTGTTTGGGTGAATCTAGGTGGGAGCTACATTGAGCGTCCGAAGGACGTCCATTGTGAATTCGTCGAAGAGGAGAAAAACATGTAGCTCCGAGAAAAGACATGTGTACATGTAAAAGAAGGGGGAACCGGTACCCGATCGCCCCAAACACACACTCTCGATGGGCTCACAAGGCAAAACGCTAAAGTAGCGAGAATGCCCGCCCGCCTTTAAAATCGGGTGCTTGACCAAAAACTTGGTCACAACAACCTCGGTCTTATAGTTGGACGAGATCTCAACCACCTAAGGGTCCACCCAGCTAAGTTTCACTAGAGGAATGGTCGTCGGGGGAGAGTCCGACCGGTCAGTAGCATTAGCCGGATCGTCCCCCCTTATGACCTCTACCTGGGGTGGCGTCTTGGCCACCTCGACCGACAAGGAGTCGGTTGTAGATGAAGAAGAGGATGAGGATGAAGAAGAATGTCCAAGGACGAGAGGAGAGGAAAGGTGACCAGAAGAAGAGGATGTAGGCCAAGATAAAGTCGACATAACTAACCTTATGAAAAAGACGAGACTGAGTCTAATGAAGAGGGCGAGATATCACTCGGTTCTCAGAGCTAGGGCGAGAGATTGCTCGGTTATCAGTCAACTCACAAATAAAAAGCACAGCGTCTCGGCACTGTTGGGACGACTATTTATAGGGCCCAGGGACCTCGGAATTTGAAACTTCGGATTAATCTCAACCGTTAGATCTCTTGGATCCAACGGTCCACAATGCTTCCCGCTCGAAAAACCCCTCATTAATGCAGGTCATGTCATGCCGCCGAAGGTCACATCACACCTCGGGAAGCCCAATAGTCACGCACCTAAGGGAGGCCGACCGACACCTAACATTCAAGACTCATCGTGTATCCATCTTCAAGCCTGGGGGCAACTGTACCGGTATGGCCGACCGACATCATGACGTGTCTCGGTCTGCCTACCCGAGCTGGCCGAGTCACCATGCACGGTCAGGCCGACCGACATGTATAATCATTAACGTTCAAACCAAGGTTAGTGAAACTAAACTATCATTATGGATTAGGTAATGCAACCCTAAGTGTGATCCATTCCACTAATTAGGCCCAATGAGGTAAGTCCATTAAAATAATATAAATAGCACACATTTCAAGGAACAAGGTACGTCATTTATTACTATGCACCTACCCGAGTGTCGATCACCCGCTTTACTGACTTGAGCGTCGGAGTGCCTTCTGCAGGTACCTCCTCCATTTGGCATTCACCCGAGACCGAGAGTCGAAGGAGAAGCAAGAAGGCGAGAAGGATCCCAGTGAAGCCCTAGCAAGCTGCCCTACTGAAGGAGGAAGATGAAGACTTCAATAGTTCTCTAGGTCTCATCTCCCTAGCAGGAACAATAACCAAAATTCTTAATTAGTCCTTTAATGTTTAAAAAGAATGATGATTATATGCGTAATATTTAAGAGAAATTTGAAACTAAATTTTATTTTTCTAAAGAGCCACTTGATATTAAGTTATAAATTTCAAAAAGCAATTTGTATTTGTTTTAAATATTTAGAGATTAAATTGGATTTCTCTCTCTCAAAAACTAATTTGCTACCCATTAACACATTCATGAATCAAATTGTTACTAATAATAATGATTTCATACTGCTCTCAAGTCATAAACTTTTCAAAGATAGCAAGGAACTTTTGTTTTCTAAAAGTTTGCGAAGTCAAAACTTTAAAACCTTGTACGAGAAAGCAATCCTTTGAAAAGCAACAATGTTGTTTGTTTCAGCTTATATGTAAGAGTGAAGATTTGAGGGTGAGGATGGATGGACTGTCCTAGCTATGTAGAGAATATTGTTTGAGAAGGCCAAAAACAACATATGTGCAATTACACATGTCTTTCCTTTTTTCACTTTGCATCATAGAGAATTTTGTCCATGCACAGATTCCTGGTCATGCACTGCACACAATGTGGATTCTTTTGCTTTGTTGACTGATAAATATCATAGTTCATTAATATTTCATATTAAAATATAAACACTTATAAATATTTATTGATAAAATAACTATAATATAACTCCTAATTTAGGAATTTAAACTTTTTTACATATTTATTTATTATAATATGAATAAGAACGATTTATTTTCAAATTTGTGTTAATTTCATAATTCTAAGGATAAATGAAGATGAAAGGGCACAAGGAGAATATACAAAGATAAAAAGGAAAACTTGGAATGCTCCAACACTCGCCCAAGCTCGCCTAAGCTAGAAGCTTCCAGAAGATCTTGTCCAAGCGAGCTCAATCAAGCCCAGGCGAGATCACTCTGGAGACGTTGGGTCTATTTTCGTCCAACTCGCCGAGACGAGAAGTCACTTAGCCCAAGCCCAACCAGGTTAAATATCAGGCATGAGACACAACCCTAGACATCATTGGGAGAATAGGAGGTGAAAGAAAACCCTAGAGGAGGCAACTGTCAAGGAGAAACATTTTGTATCTTCTTTTCTTGCTTTCCATGCTTGTAATGGCCAACATGAGTGGCTAATTCTACCCTTTGGAATTGGGAGTAATATGTTCAAACTCTTATGTATTGAAGTGATATTTAAATATAATATTTTGTTCTTGATTGATGATTGGTATTATCATTTTATTCGTAAGGCTTGTTTACCATGATCTTGATTCTTAGATGTGACTGAAAAGTACTTCTAAGTTTTTAACCTAAATGATAATTCTTAACATATTTGAATGCTAGGAATAGATTTGAAATGTTAATTTCTATCAACATTTAATCGTAAGGATAAAGAGTTTTTATCAATATGTGAAGGATCGATATTTAGGAAACTCTCTTAATAATTTTATATGCGAGAAATTGATATAAATGAATTTAATATGCGCATCAACATCAATCAAATGATAGAATATTATTATGCTTTTCAAAATACAAAAGAGTAAGAAGGATGAACCCCAATCCCAATTGAATCAATAACTTTTTACTTTGCCTTTTTTACAATTCTTGAATAACTTTATTATTTTGTTTTCTATTTAGTGAATCGTATACTTGATAATTCAACTGTTCCTTGTAGGTGTGATATTCGTTCTTACGGACAAATTATTACATTTAACATTGTACACTTGCCGTAAAAATAGTCATCATTGACCATGGTATCTTGAGGCAGTCAATACATCATTAAAAACCATTAGTGCAGAAAGGTAAAACAACGACGACTATTTTCAATTTAAAACGACAGCTATATAGCCGCATTTGATGTATACATAGTCTTAAATCGAAGAGATAAGAAGGCGACTATTTAGCCGCATTCGTAAATTCGATTTATAAATGCGGCTATATAACACCGCATTTATAAATCGCATTTATGAGTGACGTTCAGGGTTTCTTTTCTTTTTCGCTGTTGTTTGGGTTTCTAATCAAAGTTCTCAACTTTGATCTTTTCCGAAGAACAAGGTCATTATTTTAGCATTTCTTTTTATCTCTTGGTGCATCCATATCATACCTCTTCACATGCTTAGTATTTCATCCCAATGAAAGTCCAGAAAACGCAAATAAAATTTTTCCAATGAAACGCAAATATACGACGAAGCAGGCGGCAACAGTGACGAGGAAGGCACAATAGAAAGCAAACAAAAACCTTCCCGATGAAACAATGACCTTAGCAATGGCATAAGACAAAACATAAGAGAAATGGAAAACATACAAAACATAAGAGAAACAGAAGCATACAAAAATTAATGGTTAAGAAGAAGAGAGTAAGACAATGCTTACTAATGGCACGACGAAAATGCAAAGAAGAGTGGAAGAAAATAGGAAACACAGTTAATGGAGGAAACACAAAAGAGAGACAAAACGCGAGAGAAAGGAGTGTATGAAAACGTAAGTGGCACGCTTCTGAGTTAAGGTAAAAAAGATTTTAAGAAGGTGACTATTTATAATAGCCGCATTCTTAAATCAAGCACTTGATTTAAGAATGGGGTTATTTGTAATAGCCACATTCGTACATAAAGCGCTTGATTTAGAATGCGGCTATTACAAATAGTCGCCTTCTTAAATCAAAGCGCTTGATTTAAGAATGCTGCTATTACAAATAACCGTCTTCTTAAATGAAGTTAATTTAAAAAATGTCACCGTGTTTTGAAAGACATCGTCTGATTGTAAAAACGCATTAAATAATGAGTTGTTGTTTTAAAATTTTGTACTAGTGAACCCACAATGGTGTGGTTGGATTGGTGCATTTTTCTTCAGAGTTTGCAGTGCTTGTGCGTTGGTGTGAGTTGTGATTTCTCTAGAATTCAGTTTGGTGGTGGACGTGCTCTCTATTGTTAACAAAGGTTGTTTGTGGAGTTAGGGTGAAGACAAAGAAGATTAGTTGAACAATACATGGCTATACGTAGAAGATACACTCACATGCACAATTGTGGGAGCACACATAATCAATTATGCTTACAAAGAAACCACATAATCGATTACATGATTCACCAAATTGTTTATGTGCTTCTTTGGAAGCATAATCAGTCATATTGGCCTCCTACTTCTTTAGAATGTAATAAAATCACAAAATCAATATCTTCCTTTTCCAAATTGGAGCATTCATTAGTAGACGTTTCAGGAAGATCGTATAATGACCTTAAACACAAGGAGCGTCTAGTCCTTCCACAACTAAACTTTCCAATCTTCAAAGTGACATAATTCTTCACAGGGAAATCTTCAAAATTTTCGCAAAGGATAACCAAAAATCGAATCTTCCTCTTTCGAGCAACTTTTCTAGCATTAGATGCTCTAGGGAGGCTGTCTATGGATGTATAGGTGTGTCTATGGATGTATAGGTGAGACCGCTTCTAGTCCTTGTTCAACAAAACTTTCCAAACTTCAACGCACTATAATTCTTTATCTGGATTAACATTAATAAGTTCTAGAATCTCTGCGGATGGTCAAGATAAAGATGAGAGAAAAATATATTTAAAAAACAGATTTAAGCAGTGATTCTAATTATGGTTCAGTTTCATCCAATTATGTAGATTTCGTCTACAACAATGAATTTTACTCTCAATCACAGTCTAAAGAAATTATGTTGGATGCTTTAAGACTGAATGGAAATGTACTCATCATACATTTACATAAGAAGTTTGGATTTAATTAAAGGAAAAAACAAAGTAAGTTTTTTTTTTATCAGTAAAGACAAAGTAATTAATATGAAGATTTGGAAAGTTAAAAATATACAATATTAAACTGATATGGATCATATAATAAATTATTATATAAAAAAATATGAGTTCAAGTTTCGTATATTCAACTTATTTTTATTTCATATTTTAAATTAATAAATATCCTAGGCATAATTATTTAATAAGTTGTTATGAAATTTAAGAAATTTATTATATATAACAATATATGATTCCAGTAAAAAAAATTAGTACAATTTTTTAAAATTTAAAAATATTTACATGTGCATTTGTGTTAGTATTGAAACACTAATTATTTCTATAAATTGTAATTTAGTCATAGATATGTCTTTTACTAGATTGATCCTCTATTAAAAAAAATTATTGTGCAATAATTATCTTAAACTTTAATTAAAATAAATAAACTCTAAATAAATTTCACAAAAATGGTATATTAGAAATTTTTTATTGTAATGAAACTTTTTATATTGAATAATAAATT
>Ga0123341_1000586_pt1 | contig 23200 bp, 18 predicted proteins | sample Turbeapinknodule_FD_89959 | JGI IMG/M metagenome (GOLD analysis project Ga0123341, IMG submission 89959) | Root nodule microbial communities of legume samples collected from Mexico - Turtle bean Mexico pink nodule | ecosystem: Host-associated > Plants > Roots > Nodule | place: Mexico: Nepantla...
ATAAATCCAACTTTGGAAATGTGTTCCAGAAAATAGATTTTGAAAGTATTTTTGATCTGCAGCTCTTTTTAGTTAAGGACATTTTTGTCAATTTATATGTAAATTAGATATATGTTCAAATTTGAAATTAGAACATATGAAGGTCTAAAGTTAAAATAAAATGAGTTAAATTAGCTTATTTTGCCACCTCTAATTAGGAGTATATTTTGTTATATATATATATATTAATGAACTTATGATATATGTGTATTATATATTATGTGTTAGTAATTTAGTTTCAAAATCATTTATATTTAAAATATTATAGGTACAAATATTAATTATTCAATAATATAACTAATAACCATTATCATTAATTCTCAACAACCCTAGTCCAAATTAATTTTACTATATTGCCTTGCATCCTTTTTTGTAATTACTTTATTAATTTCATTGAATTTTACATTTAAATAAAATAGAGAAAATGTAAACATGTAAAAATATAAAATATTTAACCACCCTAGAAAAATAAAATCGAAAGTTTAACCACACACAACATAAAAGTTATATACATATTTTTTTTTTAAATTCACATATTCATGCATATAAAGAAAAAATATTAACTATTTGTAAACTAAAAAACAGTCACAAAAAGTAAGGTTTGGTGTTTGTTAATGAATAGCTGTACAAAAATGTTAGAGTATTTGGTCTAAACTGCACCTATGAACGCCGGAGAGACGTAAGATCGGAACAGAGAGAGAGAGAGAGAGAGTGGTTGCTTTAGTGAATCTCACCGCGCTCAACACGCGCCCATTTCTTTTCCCCTCCATTTTCCTCTCACACTCTTCCTTTTTGCGATAACAATCTCTGTAACCGTTCCACATTCCCCTTTTCTATTTCTGGTATGCTTTTCTTCTTCGCGTTTTTTTTTTTTTTTATCAAAACACGGAAAAAACCCTAACCCCTCAGGTACCGCTTTTCGTTCCACCACGCACTCTATCTTCTTTCTTTTCAATAATTCTTTATGCTTGCAATGGAATCATCGTAGTTCCTGATTTTATTCCCTGCCTCGCCGTTCCCTTTTCGTTCCATTCTGCGATAATGTGTCTGTCAGTTTGTTACGGGGGTGTTGGATTGTTACTGTTGCTGCCTACTCGTTTTCCTTTTGGGAAATAATTTTCTGTTTTCGTAGTTTGATTTGTTTGACCAGGCTTTCTCTCCTTAAAGTTCAAATGTTACTGTTCCTGTTACAATTGAAGCAAAAACTCGAATGAAAATGTCCATATTATGGGGTTTATAGATATATTGTGATGTGATGCCAAGAGATTTCAGATTGTCATAATGAGTTTAATTTGTCAACGGTTTTAAGGAAAAACGAATGATGTTAAATTTTGCTTCTACTAATCGTGCTGGTTACTCAATAGTTTAGGTCATGTCAGCTGATGTGCATTCCATTCCTATATAAAATTTTAATGAATGCACGCGTTGTAATTTGATTTCCATGGATACTTATTCCCTTATGTTTGTTTTAAGAGATATATGCCTGCCTACTATTTATGGATTATGCCCTAGTTTCAAAATTTCGCTCAGTGACATGAATTCCTTTTCAACCTTAAGCTGTACCTAAAGTTGTACTGAATGTATCATAAACATGTTTAATACTTTACGCGTTATTTTGTTGAATCTGCCTCATTTTTGTTACTTTACGTTACATTATTGTTTTGTCTTCTTAACCTGATTTTTTGTAATTTACTGTAATTATAGGGATAATCATGGGCCCTACAGAAATTGTGGATTTATCTAGTGATGATGAAAGTGAAACAGTTTGTTTGAAAGCTGTTAAGTTGGAGGGAGATTTTGTTATGGATAAGAAATGTCAAAGTCATACTACTGGACAGGATTCTGAAGAAAACCTAAGTTCTAATGGTCCAAGTACAGGTCATAGTAACTCCAGTGTATTGGAGCAGGGACCATCGCCGGTTGATGACACATGCATTTCGTATGTTTCACCCATTGGTGCAGCACCCCTGTGCAGGCAGTTTTGGAAAGCTGGAAACTATGATGATGGGATTGGTTCTAAAGTCACAGTCCAAAGTAATCCAATATATTTTTCTGGTCAGATTGATATAGGTTTCTAAATTGGTTATATGGCTGCAACTCACCTACACAATTTTCTGTCTATAAGTTCATATAAATTCATCTTGAATTCTTGCCAATTTTCTTCCTGCTTGAATTTCACGGGGACTACAGCTCTTATCTCTTTGTTATGCTTTTTGGGTTGCAGATGCTAAAAATTATCTACACGTGCACCCCATGTTCCTTCACTCAAATGCAACATCCCATAAGTGGGCATTTGGTGGTATGTTCTTACCATCTTTATAAACTTTTGTTTTATTATGACCATTTTGATCGACCACCTTTGGTGATATTTTCCCATGATCTTATCTTTATCTTTTTTATGTTTGCAGCCATAGCAGAGCTTCTTGATAATGCAGTTGATGAGGTTATTATTCCTGATGTTTGAATCATTGAACTGCATGATATTTTAAATGTGATATTGTCGTTTTCTTTTGTCATCTGCAGCGTTCTAAGCTATTGTCTTTGCCTTCTGATAGTACATTGCATGGATTATTGTAAAACATAAACGTCTGTTGTCGTTATTGTTTTATGCCTTAAAAATCTTTTAAGCTATCAATACATATTTTCATTTGATTTTTGTTCCTATTTTTTTTTTGCACTGTTAACATTTGTTCTTAGGATAGATCCAAAATGGGGCTACCTTTGTCATTGTAGATAAAACTTCAAATCCAAGGGATGGGAGTCCAGCATTGCTGATTCAAGGTATACTGCTTCTGGAATTCATTATATAGGAACATATTTTTTCAATCTTTTTTGTGGCTTTAAAGTTGTAGCCTGAATCTTTCTTTCATATTTGCACTGGATACAATGATTCTAATTGTTTTGATATTTGATCCTAACACTTGGCAATTAGATGATGGTGGTGGAATGGATCCAGAGGCAATGCGTCGTTGCATGAGTTTTGGATTTTCAGATAAGAAGTCACAGTTTGCTATTGGACGGTGTATGTATTTTGACTTATTTTTGCTATCATTTTCATATCCCCTTTCATATTTATTTTTCAATTGGGTCTTTTAGATGGAAATGGCTTCAAGACCAGTACTATGAGGCTTGGTGCAGATGTCATAGTCTTCAGTTGCCATCTAAATAATAGGTATGCGTCTGCTAATGAACATAACATCACACTAAAGTTGGTGAAGGCAATGTGTCGCCTGCTGTGTTTGCAGTCACCTTATTATCTTGAAGAAAGTACGAGTATTATTGATTATTTCTCAGATGTATTTGTGCATGTAATTTTAGTTGATTTTTTTATTGGAAAAAAAATGAATAAATTCACCTTTTTTTTCCTTTTCTTTTTATAACCTCAGACAAATGTGAAGATATAATTAGGTTTTTTAAAAATTGAAATAATCTGCTCTCTAATGTTAATCCATTCTATGTACGCTCATCATTATTGATCTTTAGCCGATTCCTCTTGGCCTTTTTGACTATTGCTGCACTTATTTTCTTGGCTGGAAGATGGGGAGGTTTTTCAACAAGCCAACAATGTATGAGTTTAGGGGGGGAATAAATTATTATTTTTTCTTACTGTTTCTATCTTGATCAGGATTTTGACTCAAAGCATTGGACTTCTGTCTTATACGTATTTGACACAAACACAGCTTGACAGAATAGTAGTGCCCATGGTAAGTGGTTTTTCTCATTTTTAACTTGTTGAAGGTTTTGGTTTAAAGGCTACTTCTACATACAATTGCAATGCAATAATGGAAGGCAACCACACAATTCATAATGATAACAAGTTTAGAAATTTAAATAACAATACAAGGGTAAAATATGCTTTCAGTACAATAAGTATTGAAATATTTATTTTTTAGTACAATAAAAAAAAGAACAATCTTAATACAATGATGGTTGAGTCACTGGAAAAGCACTAGGAAACAAAACAAAATTATGTATTTACCTCCAACCACGAGTAGATTCCTCTTTTCTCTTGGGCCAATAGCTTCCATGAACATTGCTTCACGTCACCTTCCGCGAAGTGTTCTGCAACGACCTTCATTTTTTCTTCAACCCTTGCTTGAAGTAAACATTAGCTTCCACAAAACAATACTTAATTATATTTAAAATTTACAAAATAAATATATAATAGTTCAAGTTCTAGACTTGAAATAACAACAAAACATATTTATTGAGTAGAAAAGAAGAAAAAAGAGGGGAGTGTGGTGCGCAAAAAAAGAGGACAAAGAAATATGGACCCAGCAGTTTGTGTCAGGAGGACTGTGTCAGGAGAAAGGGACAGGTGGTGGCACTGAAGTGGGTCAACTATGGTGCTATATGGTTGCTGAAACAGAACAGCTGTGTGGCCGGTAGGTAATTAGGTTTTTAAATTTTGGGTTGTATGACCGTACCCTTTCTTTTTGAAAAATCCTCCATGGCAGTTTTTGGAAAACACTTGGTGCATCCCCATTTCTCCCTATCCTTTTTATATTTTTCTAGACCTTTTTGGATTTTATGAACCACCTTTTCTCATAGAAGAAACCCTCGCCTCATATTCTCTAGCAACCTTCAACAGTTTGACAGTTTCTCTAACAACCTTGAATCCCCTGCCATATTCTCTAACAACCTTCAACAGTTTGACAAAAAGAGGACTTCTTACCAAATTAAATAGTAGTGCGTTATCATTCTTGCAATTACTAATTTCTTGAATCACAACATCTCTCTATCTTTACACACTTCATTCATTGTCTTTTGTTTGAAAATGTTAGATGTCCCCACCTATCCTTTTGTTACTTCTTCCAAAGAGTCTAGGTTGCCATCTTTCCTTTTTTCTTTATCCTCGAATAGCTTAATTATTTCCTTAACATCATCTGGAACATATACACAAACACTCACATTGCCTTTGTTCGAGCAAGATGATGTTTCATTCTTGGAGCTCCACTCAACTAACATGGGAGCAAAATTTTCTTTCACCTGAAGACTGTGTGGGGGAACACTTTCACATTACTGTCAAGTAGTATCAACATTTTTCATTTTAGCTTGACCCATTCTTCAATAAAATACAGCAACATACAACAAAGACGAACCAACCAGTAAAATACTGACAACAACATAAATATTAGAACAACAAGACAGCAGCAATACAGCAGCCAAAACAGGGGACAAGCTACACAGAAACAAGGCCCAGACCTGCTCAGCCAAAAACCAACAACCAACATGGAAAAAGAGGAGAGAATGGGTGGGGTACTCTTTTTACCTGACCTGCTTTGGTGTGACCTGCGGCAACTCAGAATTGCATGATCCACATTTGGATTGTGATTCATGCGTATCTTGTACCATATCATATCAAGTTGTGGGAATCATATTGTGTAACCCCCGAGACTAACTACACTGGTTGACAATGATGATTTGATGCACTGTTTATACTGATAAATTTTCTATGGTGAAGCTTCTATTAGTTTCAACTTACACCACTAACTTATGTTTTTCAATTTCAGGTGAATTATGAATTTAATACATCGACTGGATCGTTGGAAGTATTAAATGGCAATGACCATTTTGTGTCTAATTTATCCTTGCTGTTGCGTTGGTCACCATATTCATCAGAGGCAGATCTTCTGAAACAAGTCAGTTTCTACATTTTCCCTTTAACCCTAATAATTGTCTAACTTGGTTAAAATATACTAGCGTCATGTATAAATAGTTTGGTTTTAGACTTCTTTCCTGACCTTTATCCAGCCCCTTCAAAACAGGCTTTCCATGGGACTGCAATGTTAGGGTTTCAGAATGCTAAATTATAATTCTTCATTTGTTACTTATAAATTTATTTGTTGTGATAGTTTGAGATTTGGCACCAAATGACACGTATTCTGTTTGTATTTTCACATATATGTTGAGTGTGTCTTGTATTTGCCTGTATGCAGTTTTTTTAGTCTGTATGATAACGTCTTCTCATGACGCCTCACATACATTGTTCAAACGTCTAGTTCTAAGGCCTGCCCAAATATTCTAGTTACATTCTTGTTGATTTGATGTGCTAAATTTGTATTCAAAGAAACAGAATTTGTATAGTAAGTATGTCTTGTACAATCACTAATCTTAATGGAAATAGGAAAATAGGAAGGTAACTGAAAATAGGAAACTAAAATCCAATGATATCCAAAGATAAATCACATATATCACATGACAGTTGCAACACCCCTTCAAGTTGGTGAATGAATATCAATCATTCCCAACTTGCCCGTAAGATCTTGAAACCTAGCACTAGGAGGTCTTATTGGAGTCTTGTAGGTACGAGTTGTAACAATTAGGCCACTTCCCACTTTTCTTTGATGAAATGTCTATTGATCTTGTTGAATGAGTGATATGGAGGATGGTATCTCTCTAGTACCATGTTGAGATGAGAGAAACAAAGGAATGTAATGAATTTTGTCTGTTGTTTACAAACATGGGTATTCTTATTTATAATGAAGAGATAAAATAATACAAAATTAGTATTTAAGATTGGGAAATATTATTTGGTAAGATACTTTCCTACCAGTTCATATCATGTATCCCTATTTAATGTAATAAAATCATATCTCTATCATAATAAGAACATTGCCTTTTAAGCTATGGCATGTGTATCATGAGACAAACTTGTTTCAAATGTCATCAACATAAAGCTCTTGAAGACTTGGTAAACATGTTAGATAGTTGGTTGCTGAAGTTGAGAAAGTAAATAATGACAAAACTAGTACATAATCATGACTTTCTCTCTTTCAAAGTGATAATTTATCTTCAATGTTTTTTCCTTTGAAATCATATCTTTAACACTCCCCTTCAAGTGGGGCTTATGTATTGTATTAGTCAAGGTTGTTAAAATGATTAGAGGTCATGATGACTACTAGAGAGCAAAAATGGGTAACAATTGTCAAAAAGAAATAATGGTTAGATAGCATAATTATTGTTGGAATATTTTTTATAGGATATGGCTACTACTAGAAACAAAAATGCTCATAGGACATGGCAACTGTCGGAAAGTAAATGTTGGAAAGTAAATGTACTTGGTTGTTGGAGAGCAAAAATGCTGAGAGCAACAACCTATGGGAAGCAAAAATGCTTAGAGACATGTCGATTGTCAGAGAGGAAAAATGGTCATAGCACGAGGTGACAATGGTGGCGGTTGTTGTACTGAAAAAGCTCACAAGAAGAAAAAGTTTGCTAGGAAAATCTCAACACTAAACAATACTTGTTGGGAAAACTTAAAAGATGAATAAAACTAGCTGAGAAAATGTTGGCAAGAAACAATATTTGTTGGAAAAGTGTTAGTGGTAAACAATATTTGTCAGAATAATGTTTGTTATAAATCGTACTCGCTAGAAAAACTAAGAAAAAAGTGTATTCTATGTGAACAATCATGGTAGGGAAAAAAATGAAACTAGAAGACATACAAGGTTTCTAGATACCATGTTGAAAGGATTAGTGACAAAATAGGTTTTAGTTCCCTTCTCGTTTGGTTCTTGATACTATGCTGAAAGGATTATTGACAAAATAGGTTACGAAGGATGGTACTGCTCTAATAGCTTGTTGAGAAGAGAGAAGTCAAGAAGGAATATAATGAATTTCACATTGTGTACTCACGCATATTCTTATTTATAATGAAGAGATACAATGATAACGACCAAAATCAATATCTAATATCGGAAAATATTTGATAAGATATTTTCTCATCGAATCATATCATATTCCTCTTGAATGTAATCAAATCGTGTCTCTAACATAATCAAATTATATCTTTTAACAAACTTCATTGTTTTGTTTTGTCATGTTGGATTGGATTATGGACAATGATGATATCTAAACTTTTGTCACAACAATTTCTTGGGGCCTTCATCTTTAACTTTTAGGTCATTAAGGATAGTCTTCATTCATAATCCTTCACATGCCATCTCACATGGCTCAAAACTTAGATTTTGCACTAGACTGGGCAACTATGTTTTGTTTCTTGGGCTTTCTTTATCTCCAATTTTGTGGTTTTTCTCAATGGGTACCTTGTAGTTTTGCATCCCAACTTTCTGTCATCTTATGTAAGATCAAATGCATACTTCCTTTGGGATATAAATATGTCTTTCTAGAATAGACAACCTCTATTCAAGGAAATATTTCAGCTTACCCAACTGCTTCATCTCAAGAGGAGTGGCAATATTTCTTTTGGAATATGTCGCTTTGTCTTATTGTCGCTGCAACGATCTTATTGTCTACATTTACTTGGAGAAGAGTGGGTTTGCCATTAGGAGAGTGTTTTATGGATAAAGTATGTTCACCTTGGCTCTGCATGTATCTTAGGGAAATGACTTAAGTAAATCTTTCATAGCATTTAAAGGTGTTAAACAACATGAAAGAGAGACATCGAGCTGAAGTCATGTATTTTGGAAACAACATGAATGTTTTATTCACATTAAGAAAATGTGATCAATTCAATAGAGAAGATTTGATATCCTCAAATAAGAAAGATATGATACAAGAATAAATAAAAACATTGTTAATATATGTATTATATATATAAAATCTCGATATTCTTGATTATATAAGATCTATTCCTTATTTTTATAATTATAACATTCCTCCCCTCAAGTTGGTGCATACAAGTCATATGTGCCTAGCTTGTTGCAAATATAATCAATCCTTGTTTCTCCTTGAGACCTAGTACATATGTCAACCAATTGTTCACTAAAGTTTGCAAATTTAGTGCTATGTCTCTGGACACTAGTTTTTTTCTTATGAAATGACAATCCATCTCAATATTGTCCTTGTGAAAGATAGGATTAAAGGCAATGTGAATGCTACTTGGTTGTCTTATATAATGTGTAGTTGGGAACTTTCTTCAAATTTAAACAATTTAAGGAGTTGTTTTAGCCATAGTGACTAATGTCACTTGTATTTTGTTTACGCACTTGATCTTGCCATTTGCTTTTCGATGATATTAAATTACCTCCAACAAGAATACATTACCTCGAAGTTGAAGCCTTTGCCAGGAGCATTTTTAATATACTTTAGGATCCATACAATTGCATCACAATGGTCTTGACAATGAGAGGTTAAAAGTTAACTTACGACGCTCAATGCAAAGGCGATGTTAGGACAAGTCATTGTGAGTTAATTTCACTTATCAGCTAACCATCTATAACACTCCCAAGATGAGAATATGATTCTCCTTGGTTAGGTACTTGTTTGACTCTTTGATCGATTGGTGTGTCTATAGGCTTAGCATTTAACATCTTTGTTTTTTCTTGAATGTTGAGATTATATTTTCTCTGAGATATGACTTAACCATCCTTGGATTGTGCAACTTTTATAACAATGAAATACCTCAAGTGCTCAAGAATTTTTGTCTAAACTTTTGGTCAAGTAACTGATTTAGTTGGACAATGCCCTCCTTATCATTGATTGTGATAATGTGGTCCATGCATACAATGAAATAAATACATCCTTGTGGAGAATGATGATAAAATAGGGAATGATTAATATCATTGGAGGGAGAAAAGTAGGTTGGACAACCTAATGAAATTCAATTCAACTACCACAAGGGAAGGAGTGTATGGAGGAGGCGACTTGGGCCTATGTTGGTTGGGCATCCGATGTCATTGGGCTTGTTGGTTGAAGTTGTTGCTATGACGAGACAGAAGGTGCTCAGGAGGGTGTGGATGGGTGTTTGTTGTTGACGTTTGGTTGGATAAACGTTGTGTGATTTAAACATTGTGTTTGCCAAAAACTCACCGGAGGTAGTGCTAGAGGCATGCCCTCAAACCAAATAGAAAGCTTCATAAACAAAATCCTTCTAAGACAATGGGTCTTGCGGGCTAGCATGATTTTGAAAAAGGCTTTAGATATTATGTACTTTTAAGACAACACATGCTTGATTTATATTTAGAAAATGTAATCAAAACAATAAATAGAGGAGATATGATATCCTCTAATAATAGATATGATATGAGAATAAATAAAAACTTTCCTAATTATACATAATCTAGTTATTATTGATTGTATAAGATTTAACCCTTATTTCAATAATTATAATAAAAGCCATTCAAAACCTGTTTCATCTTACGCATTTAATCTTTTCATTGTGAGATTCAAATCTTGGGTGGAATCTCCATATAAACATTCTCTTCTTGGTCTCTATGTAGGAAGGCCATTTTAACATAAAATATCTAAAAGGTGCTAACCAAAGTGATCAACTAGGAAGAGAATGATTTGTTTTGTAATTTGAGTTGTTTCTACGAGGATGGCCCCTTTCAATGCGACTCAACTTTATACACCCTTTTGGAGTAGTATTTACATGTAGTGTGGATAGTTAAAGAACCCACCAAATTTAGAAGGTATTAGGGCTCAAAGTGATGATTTTCTCTTCCATGAAGAGTACATGTGGACAATGTGTGATGAACACCATATCAACAATGTGTGATGAACACCATATCAACAATGTGTGATGAATGTAATCACGTAAACAATGGATGATAAATTGTGTCGCAATGAATAATCACAATGAGCAATATTAAGCAATGGAAATTTAGCTCCCAAGATCGGGAGCTTAAATATCAACACGAAAGGAACAAAGTTTGTATCTTGGTTGAATGTGATGTACAATCATTAATATGCCTTTTTGAAAGGTATAATAAATGAGGAAAAAAATAAATAGGAAACAAAGATCTCATAATATCCTAAAGATAAATAATACAATATCCTAAACATAAATAAATATCTCGTGATATTCAAAAGATAAGTAAAAATGAAAGGGAATTTTTTGAATGTGCTCAAGTATCTTTACCGCTCAACAATAACAAGAATGATTATGAATATGCTAAATAACAACTACTAGTTTTTAGAAAACAATGAAAACAACACAACTCCCTAAGCTACACTGAATTATGCTAATCATTAACTGAACTACTAGAAAGATAATAACTATTAAATGCCCCTATTTCCAATTGTCTCACATATTACATGGTATTTATGACAATAATATACTCATTTGTTTCATGATATTGGATGCTATATTGATGTATTAGTGGCTTATTTTGACTGCCTCTTGTAGTTTGATGAGATTGGATCTCATGGTACAAAAGTTATTATCTACAATTTGTGGTGCAATGATGATGGGAATTTGGAGCTAGACTTTGATACAAATTCTAAGGTTGTATTTATTATTTTTTTTTGGTTTTATTTTTTCTTACTTTATTTTGTTTTTATAATCTTGCTTTGCTGCTAATGAGGGGGTACTTCTTATATGCAGGATATTCGTATTGCCGGGGATGTCAAGCGTATTGATACACTTAAAGCCTGGAAGAGTGTAAATGAGGATCACATTGCTAATCGGTTTCGTTACTCCTTACATGTATGCATTATTAGAAAATTATGGTGCAGTGGAAATTTAAGGTTGATTTTTCTTGAGTCTAATATTCTCATGTTGCCCAGGTATATTTGTCCATATTGTACTTGAAGATTCCTGAAAGATTTCAAATTATATTGCGTGGGCAAGTTGTGAAGCCACACAACATTGCTGATGATCTTAAATATCCTCAATTTGTTAAATATGCACCATTAATTGGTGGATCTGCAAAGGTTATTGCCTAACTTTTTGGAATATTTTTAATTATATGTCAATTGAGAGGTATTCGAGTGTATACATTTCTTGACTATATCTCCTTTTTAAACTTAGTTTGTTATAATTTATTAGCTTACCTAAACTTTGTTAGTTACAATTTGTTATCCTTACTCTCGTTAGATTCCTATGCTATAGTTAGTTTACTAGCATAGTTTACTCATATCTATATAATTATAAATAGTTTAAGCTTTTGTAGTAAAATCAATTTCTTTCCCTACTATGTAAATTCTAATATGGTAGCTCAAAACAATCCATACCTTGACTAGATTTTTTTCTCTTCCTCCACCTTTGCTCCTCCAACATTAATGGTGACAACTATTTTTTCTCACTCAATCTTTCAAAAGCTTGATTCCAAAAAATATAAAGGTTGAATCTATTATTAAGGGACACAATTTTCATCTTCTCCTTGTTAATCCTAAAATTTCTAAGAACCTTGTGTCAACCGAGGATGGTGATGCCAATTGCATAACTGATGAGTATCTTGTGTGCAAACAAGATCAACTTCTCTTCTTGTGGCTCCAATCTCCATGTCACAAGAAATGCTCACTTTTGTTATAGGATGCAATCATGCAAGTCATTGTGGCAGCTTTGGGATGAGATTCCATTTGTATACTAATGTGAAAGCTCGTCGACTCTACATGGAGTTACATGATACGTTTCATGATAATTGCTATGTTTTTGAATATCAACTCCATATTCAAGTGCTGGTTGATGTGTTAACCACTACCAATGATTTTTGTTTTTGCCAAAGAACAACTTGAAATTATGATTGAAGGAATGGAGTTTGAGTATACTTTTTCACTAATCAATAACAAATTTCATCTACTGACAATTGATGAGGGGAGGTTCTCTTTTTACATGAAGCATGCTTTGAAAAGTTTGAGAAGCAAACTCTCGCCTCAATCAATCTAGTTGAAGTGACTATCTCATTAGCTACTTTGCCAATTTCTTTGCAAGCTACTTTGCCCACACCCCCATCATCGAAATGGGATTGTGGCAAGAAAACATCATCATATTGTGGATCTTGGCCTTACACATCTTGCTCATGCCTCCCAACCTCTACAATTTTTGGATCATGAATTCACCACTACTAGTGTTTATCTTTTCATTTTGACATTCCATACTTTTTTAAGCTCTTTGGCCTACTACCTCACTACAATTTTTAAGCACATATTTGGTTGGTCATGGTTTCCCTTGCTCACACCTAACTACAATCTCATTCTTAAGAGTGCATATTTCTTTCTTTTTCTATCTCCCACAAAGTTTACAACTACATTGTTGCATATGAAAAAATCCGTGTCCCTAAAGATGTTCTATTCAATGAACTTTGCTTTCACTATACAAGTGTGTTCCTAAACTATTCTCCGATTCATTAGTCTCACCCTTCAATGCTACATTTATAATTCTTTTGAAGAGACCAATTACCTCAAACCCCATTGCTTCTCCACCATCCTCTCTTTCATTAACAACATCATCCTCTTTATTTGCAACTCCTCAATCTTAAGGCGCTAGTCCACTACCTACCTACAAACACACCTAATGCAAAGTCATTCCAAGTCTGGCATAATACTACCAGTTATTCACCCTACTATTTTCATTAATGTGCAACCATGATCTTTAAAACCAAGAACTCTCATCCTACTTGGATTGAAAAGCCTTGAGTGCTCCACTCTATAGTACCTGGTCCCTTATTTCTCTTTTATATGATTACCAACCCATTGATGCAAATAGTTTTTCGAGTCAAAGAGAATCTAGATGGGTTTGTTAGCATGTACAAAGCTCGCCTTGTGGCTAAGGGGTTCCATTAACAATTATGTAATGGCTACAATATAACTTTTTCTCTAGTCACCAAACCAGTTGTTTGTTTAATTTTCTCCCACGTTGTTACTTGTGAATGGCCTCTTAAGCAAAATGAATTATGTAATGCCTTTCTCTTTAATGCTTTGGTTGACTAACCCTCGGTCAAATTCTTCACTAGGATGTATGTGGAAAGCACACCTCACAAGCCTAGTTTGACAATTTTCTTGGGATGTAGAGAAAAAACTATCTTCCACTAGTTGTAGTTCTTAATACTTTGTTTAAGTATTGTTATTTGAATTATCTTTGTAGGGAACAGCTTTGACAGTCACAACAATTGGATTTCTTAAGGAAGCTCCTCAAGTCAATATCCATGGTTTCAACGTATATCACAAGAATCGACTCATACTGGTAATTTTAACCCAAAATGTTCTAATATTTCTAGTTGGTTGTGTGTGTATATATGTATGTATATGTTTGTGATTGATCAATTCGTAAACTGTTTATAAATTTTAGTATTTGGTTGGGTAAAATTTTATGTTTCGTGTAAAGCACATGCATTTCCTCTTTATTTATTAGAATAAGTAAACTTATGCATTGCATTACCAATTTGACATGTGTAGATTGATTTACTTTTCTTTATCTCTTTGATGTAAGGATTCCTATAAATGAATGAATTAGCTAAGAGGTGAAATAGCCTCTCAATAATTTTTTCCATATTTCTCTCTCAAGTTGGTAGCAAAGCAGGTCAATTCCATTTGTCTGTGTCATTGTGTGGTTAGTTCACTATTAGCCATTGTCACCTTGTCTCTTTGACAAGCACTTGGTTGTGTTTGTCTTACTGAGTAATAGAAAATCTTGTATCCATTGTCACTATCAACCATTGTCGGCCACCATAGTTCGCGTTGGAAAGCACTAGATTTGCGGTGCATCATCGAGCGTTGGAGAACCCATTTGGTATCGAAGGTAGATTCCTCATTAGGTGCTACCAACACAACCTCTTTGGCAGATAATCTAGGTGGGTGTAGTTCACATGCTACCATTGTCAACCTCTGTAGTTTCTATTCCAACCTTTTTTTTCTTTGTAGGCTCTCTTGGGGACCTTGAGAGTTTCCCTTTTTTACCCTCGTGTTCTTTGTTTTCGATTTTGAAATGGACCCTAGACAAGCCAAGTCCTTTTTTGGTCTACATTTATTGTGCTTTGGTTTCTTGGCCGTGTTTTTCATAATCACTTGGATAAGGATTTTCAACTTTTTTGACTTGTATCTCTTTTTAGAATGAAACTAACAATATTTTTGCAAATGATATGCAAACGTCTCTAACTCTACTCATGAATTGTCATCTTAGACAAACCCAATCATGATATGACTTTCTTTAATTGTTGAAGCCTAACCAACCAACTACTAAGGAATTGAAGTTGTTCTTTGTAGTTAATTATTTTGAAGATATTAAGAAGTTGGATTAGTTCTACATAGTTGTGATCCTTCATGCCATGCAACCAAATTTCGATCATGTTTGGGACCAAATCCTGACTACTCAAGAAATTCGATCTATTGATAGCCTAACATGGGTTGCTTTATTTTCCCACTCATACCAAAATAAAATCATCATGATTTTGTTGAATCACCTTTCATGGTATCTACTCACGCAATGGTAGCTCGTGGAAACAAAGGACGAGGTGATTGTGAACTTCCTCAATTCTCTTGTTACAAGAGGATGGGTCATATTGCTTCTCTTTACATGGCTTTGTTGACAAGATGGTCAATGTCTTCAAATTTGAGAAGTTGGAACCAAAGTTTTTTTGATAAAGATATCCAGAATATTTGAGGTTAAAATCTAACATATATGAACAATTTTCCACCTAATTTGGTCTGTCAATAGCCTACATTTTTTAAACCATGGAATGTCATAGTCCTTGGATTCTTCATTTAGCCTCTTCTAATAGTATTTCGAGTAATACTTCCTTGTTTTCTTCCATTTCCTCTTGTAAAGTTCTTCATTTTATTATTGTAGTCACTGGGTCCAAAGTTGTTAGTTTCCCTTTCTCCTTTCTTGAACCTAAATTTTGTCCTTCTCCCTACTCACCCTTTTAATCACATTTATGAGGCAAGTAACCAAGTCATTAAATTGTTCTGCAACCTTTGATGCTTATTATATAGGAGTGTGGTATGGGTGTAGTGATTGGCAAAGGACATGTAGTTAGGGGACTCCATTATCTTGAACCTAGATGTTTTGTATCCTGTTTTGCTTCTTCCTCTCCTAAACTTTATCATGTAGTCAAGTATGGGTCATCCATACTTATCAAACTGAAGAAAATGGTTCCTTAACTTGACAAACTTCAAGTCCTAGAGTGTGGGTCACGTTAATTAGGGAAAACATGCAAGTTAAATGTTCTTTTCCAGAAAGACCTAAAGCGTGATGTAACTTTGTTTTTCTATATTTCATTATAATATTTGGGGACCAACTTGGGTCTCTTTTGAATTTTGATATTTTGTTGCATTTGTTTATGAGTATTGTAGCTATACTTTGATTTATTTGATGAAAGATTGATCTGAACTATTGCCTTTTAATGTAATAAAAAATTAGTTTGGCTAAGTTATTAAAATTTTGAGGAGTGATAATCCTAAAGAATAATTTTCCTTTGAGTTTTCTACTCTTAAGTTCACATGGTGTTTTACAGTAGTTCACCTATTCTTTATACACCCACTTGAATAAATAAGATAGAGGAAAAACAATGTATTCAACCTACACTGTTGTGCTCTTTGTTGATGTAATGCAATTTCATTTGCTCATTTTCACAAAATTTATGTCACATGTAGCTAGGTCCATATATCTATTCAGCTTTTACTCTAGATCAAGCAACAACATTTTGTTTCTTACTTTTCCAAGATATAAGATTCCTTCTGAGGAATAGACAGTACCCAGTGGTAGATCTTCGGTCAATGGAACAATCAGTCCAATCTGCATCACAATACCCTAAGACTTGAGTATTTTCCTTTGTTCTCATACAACAATGCTTATGCTGGGATCCCTTTTACATATTTGAGAGTGCAAATCTCAACATTCCAATGATCAATGTGAGGTCAAGTCCATTTACAACTCATAGGCTTCTTCCCAAGAGGAAGGGAGACAAACTCTCAAGTACCACTATGTTCAAGTGCATGCATTTCGTTAATCATGGCTTATCACCATTCAGGGTGGACGAGAACCTCATGAACATTGTTAGGAATAATAATGGTGGACAAGGTGAAAACAAAGAAGGAATATGAAGGAGACAATGATAACTTTATAAACATGATATGGAATAGGAGTAGATCGAATACCTTTTCTAAGAGCAGTAGGCCAAGCATGATCAAAGACAAGAGGGCGAGGAGGATGAAGAATCTATGATATGGGAAATGGGTGGTGAAGGCTATGAGTCACGAGGATCTTTAGACAAAGATGAAGGAGTTATTTGTGCTCAACATTGGTATACTCCCAAGGATCTCCGGATGTTACATGAAGGACTTTTTGAACAAATGAAGAATGTTCCATGGAGGACAAGAAAAAATGTTTGTAGAGAAGGTAACATCAGCACACATATAATACCTTTTGGTTGAGGGAGAATAACATTTATACCCTTTTTGACGGCGAGAATACCTAAAAAAGACACACTTAATAGTTTTTTTAGAAAGCCTGTTAAGACCTGAAAAGACATTATGAACAAAACAAGTACACCTAAACACATGTGGAGAGGTATGATATAAAAGGTATTTTGAAAAAATTATAGAGCGAGGAACTTTATTTTTAAGGAAGAAAGAAGGCAGTGAAGACTGCATCTCCCTAATGATGAGCACAACATTAGTGTTCACTTCATAGAGCATAAAATTTCAATATGTTTATTTTTCTTCTCTACTATACTATTTTGTTGTGGAGTGTGAGGACATTATCGATGTAAAATTCCCTCGGAAGATGAAAATGTAGTAGAAAAATATTTTTTAGCATTATCACATTCATTAAATAAACCTAAGTAGATTAAGAGAATTCATCAAAGAAAGTTACAAAATAATTAAAACCAAAAGAAGTGGCACAACTTAGTCCCCAAATATCATAATGAATATTAGAAAAAAAATCTCTTTGATTAAGGTTTCTTATGAATGAATCAGCTCAGAGATGAAACAATCTCTTAAGCATTTTTTTTTGCATAGTTCTCTCTCAAGTGGTTGAAGAGAAATAAATGAGATGAGGAGAGAGAAGAATAGGCGGGTAGAATAGAATTAGGTAAGAGGTAGTACAATAGGTACCCCCATTTTTTAAGTTATTTTTCATCTCTTTTTCCCACCAAACAACCTACATTAATTCCATACTCCATTTCTTCACAATATGAAAAGTTCATTAAGGTTTGGTTTTATAAAAGATAAGTGAAGTTTGCTTCTTAAAACAAGTTTGAGAAGTGACAAAAGTGTAGGTTTTTGCATTGGGGTGATAATTTTACCCAACTTTACTTTACTAATTTCCAAATGCAAATCGCTTCACTAAGAATTCAAGTTTAATTGGAATAGATGTGGCAAAATCAAGATCATCTAAATATGATTATGTTTTTAGGGTTGAGTTCGTTAAAGTGAGATATGATGTCATAAACTTTGCCTATTAGTCAGCCGTACAGTTGTTGGATGTCATTGGTAGAAAAATCCTCAGCCTGTTCCCAAACAACATCACAAGCAGGACAAATTTGCTCTAAGGAAGGATGAATGATGAATTTGGTTGACACAAAGTTGGGCATCAATCTTTATTCAATTGTTAGCAGTTAGTTACAGAATAAGAGTTTGTGGTCAAAACAAAATGGTCTTCTTAATCTTGATTGAAGCTAAGGTTTGATATCAAAAGCCCAATAGTTTGCTTCCATCAAATTGTTGAAAGAGTTGGGCAATTGGTGAAAACAAGGGGGTCAACTTTGTCTATGAGTGTTTGAAATAACCATGGTTAAGCTTGGAGGAGAGAGAATCGGTTTCGAGAACAATGTGCAAGGGAGCTAAAGGGGAATAAGGGCCAGAAAGTGTTGTGCAAACAAATCTGGTATGTTAAATGGCTCTGAAGGAAAGAGCAAATGGAATAGATTCATGAGCACAAAAGTAAATGGAGGATCATGTCGTGTCTGTTAAAGCTAAAATTTTGGTAGTGAATGTTTAGTTTAAATTTAATGGCACAACAAGAGAAAAATGTAGCATTATCAAATGAATACATTAAAAGAGATGTATGGCTATACAAGAAAAGGTAAGGATGCAAAATATTATGTTATAATATCTATTGAGGAAAAGATATCAAAGTCACTTGAGTTAGTTTGGAGACGTGAAGAAAAGATTACTAGAGTGTAGGCAAACACTAGTATAGAGAGTCCGAAGGCATTGGCCTTGTAAAAAATGGATAGAGAGCCTGTTAAGGACACTAGGCATTTTTATAAGGGATTTCGTGCTGAATAGAAAAGGTTACTAGAGTGTAGGCAAACACTAGTATGGAGAGTCCGAAGGCATTGGCCTTGTAAAAATGGATAGAGAGCCTTTGAAGGACACTATACATTTTTATAAGGGATTTCGTGCTGAATAATATCCTTGAGAACTTAGGTTTCAAGCCAAGGTTAGCGACATTGTGTGACCCCATGTAGCCGACCTCACTTAGTGGAGAAGGCTATTCTTGCATTGTCATATGTTTTACTTTTCCAAAGGATTCCTTGTCCACTTCATAGTTTTCCTTTTTCTCATTTTGAATATATATTCTTCTAAAAATATTATAAATAACAAAATTAGACATTTTAAATCATTTTGTATATTCTCTGTTGCTTTAATGTTGCTTTAACATGGATTTACCATTTTTTTTTGGTTTTACTCTAATACTGTTGTTACCCTTTCTATATACTAGCCATTTTGGCAGGTTGTAAACTATTTGGACAGTAGGGGTAGAGGAGTTGTTGGTGAGTAATATGTTACTATGCACTTTCAAGTTTTATCTGATATTTAGAGACGTACTGCATCTACAGTGTATGGGTTCCTAACTGTCAATTAATCTATGGTGAGTTCAGGTATCCTGCAAGCAGATTTTATTGAGCCAACGCATAACAAACAAGATTTTGAGAGAACTTCCCTGTTTCAAAAGCTTGAAGTGCGTTTGAAGGAGATGACATGGGAATACTGGTATAGTGTTTTCTAGTGATCTCTAGTCTTACCTGTCCTGCTCTATTTTGGAACATGCCAACCGTTGGTTTCTGTAATTTAAGTTGTGTCAAGCAAAATGCATTCATGTTTGAATATTTTTAAATTTTTTTAGGAATTAATAACTAAGAGGGTGAGTTCTGGTGCAACGGTAAAGTTGCGCCTTGGCACTGGTTGGATGAGTTTGAATTTTGAAACTACCTCTGTGCTAGGAGTAGCAAAATGGGTCCACTCCAGACCCAAAAAAATGCCATGCAGAGTTAGGTTGTTCAACCCACAGCCTGCCCTGCCAACCCTGGTCTGCCAGTCCACCTTTTTTTTAAGAAAATTAAATTTTATTATGTTTAGGCTTAGGGTTCCTGCTTTGTATTTTTTTAGTATTTTTAGGAAGTCAAAACACGTGTTATTGTTTTTAATGCAAAATCAAATTTAGGTTAAGTTTTTAATATACTTTAGGTCTTTTAACTAAATTTGTCAATTTGGATTAATTTTTTAAATGGAACTTTTTTTCCTACTATTGGTGGACTTGTCTTCCGGCCATCCAACCCACCTGCCTAAGCCATGATTTCCAGCCAGCCATTACTTGGTGGGTCAACCTGCCCTAACCTGTTTTTGGCATGCTGGTGGTGGGCAGATGGATTGGACTAGCTTGTTTTGCCACCCATACTCTTTGCATAAGCAAGGGTAAGACTGTGTGTAGTATACTCTTCCTCTCCCATGCCTTAGCATAAAGGAAGAGCCTTCTTCTGTCGGCATATTTTTAGTTTAGTTTAACATTAATATGTTACATGTCCAGTATTCTATTTAAACTTCTGCAGGGATACACATTGTACATTGTTTGGATACAAAAAAGAAAAAAGGAAGTTTACACCTGGGGTTACATCAATGCAAAATCCACTGACTATAGAAAAACCAGTTATATTGAACAAAAGTTCCTCCTCTCTCGTCAATGCAAAAGCATACGGGAATTCCTTACAATGTTCCAAAAATCTGCAAAGCTTGGATCAAGGTAACCGCTTTCATGAGAAACAAAACCTTATACGATTAGCTTAACCAATTTTATCTAGCTAATGTTTCTTCTTTCAGGTTCTCAGAGTAAGAGGAAGAAGACACATGAACTGGTAGACCTTATGAATACGCAAGAGCATGCAAGCACAGATAATGTAGCCTGTGTTGGTTTCAGTCAGAATAAACAGGTCTGCATTTGCTTCTTCATCAATGTTGAAATTTGTTAGTGCATATCATTTAGTGGCATATTTTCCAATAGTATCGTTTACTTAGGGAACATGTAGTGTAACTCAACAATGGTGATTGTCAAATTTGTTTCCATTATTGGTACCCCTTGGCTCCTTTTTTTCCTATCGCTATTTGTCAGAATCCCATGATTTATGCTGCAGTTAATATTTCTTTATACACTTTTAATTACATAATTGGGAGGATAATAAGGACGATTAATAGGTTGACAATATATTTTATATTTGTCGTACAGCATCATTGATCCTGAATTGTAGGGATAGAATCCATCATAAATTAGATATTAAGTCTTTGTATTCTATTTAAGAAGAATTGCTCCTCTATGAATAATATCAGAAACAATTTTTCTGACATAGTATCGATGCTCTTAAATCCTTGGGAGCCAGTGTATTCTCTTGTGCAGCCTGCTTTGCTGCAAAATCACACCCCTTTCATTTTCTACTGTATTAACCTGCACGGCCTGCATTGCTACAACACCACAACCCTTTTTTTATCCCACTGTATTCCTTCTAGGCCTGCATTGCCATACTTCAAACCTTAAAAATATCTGATACTCAGAGAACCCTTGACCAATCAGACAATTTGGGTAGTGTGGAACTGCAGAATATTCAACCAAGCCTTAGGCTTAATGGGAAAAATTAGCTAAAATTGTAGGGATAGATTATATCCATCATAAATTAGGATTTTCAATTATTAAGTCTTTGTATTCTATTTATGGAATTGCTCCTCTATGAATAATACCAGAAATTGTATTTCTGACATTATTATTGGTATTGTCATTTATTGTATTGTATTGTATCTATCTAGTGTTCAGGAGAAACTCCTCATTTATTGATTCTATTTATTTACTTGATTTCTTTGGAGTTCATATTTTGCCACAATCTGGGAAAGGTTTTTTATGCCAACTTTACCCTTGCATTTTATGTAGACCATGGCAACTCCAGCTGACCAGGTGGGAGACCAAAAGAATTTACATTTAATTCATCAAAATAAGCAACTGCATGCAAAGTGAGTATATTTTTAATTTCAGTTATTTTGATGAGTTTTATTTGTATGAAATACTGCTCATCAAGTTGGATCGGCTTCAAATGTTTCTCACTTTTGCTGGCAAACAGAAACTATGTACAATTACATTCATTTTCTCATTTTGATTTTACCAATATTTGCCGAACTCATTTATGGCCTACAATCTTCTCCCTGCAGATGTCTAGAATTTGAAAAGACAGGAGAAGAACTTAATCTCAAGGTAATTTTTACGAAGTAATAAAGTTTGGTGAAGTTACTTTGCATATTCTTGCTGCGAAATTCATAGTGACAACTTCTTTATTCACAGAATAAAATGCGTAGTGTTCTGTTCGTTATACGGTTGGTGGAATTGCATTGACATAATTTGATAGCCAGTTCTTTATTCTTTTTGGTTTTTGGAAACTTTAAAAGCCGGACCTGCAAAAGTATTTTTCTTCCGCCATTCTCAACTAAATGTAAAACAAAAGAAAATAAAATATAAACATAAATCTCTATTAAAAAAGTGTGGTTAAAGATTTGTATCTCAAAAGTTTGTTACCTTCTATGGATTTGGTTGAAGTTTGTTAAAATTAGATATTCTGCTGTATTTTGAGAGAATGAATATCCATTTGAAAGAAATGCTTATGATTGTACAGGTGGTGAAGCTTAAAAGTAAAATACAAGAAGCCCAAGATGAGTATAAACGGCTTTTGGCAGAAATAAAGTCACTAGACGTGAAAGAAGAGTAGTGTTGTAGCTGTAACTTCTTTTTCTTCTTTGGTTGGTCGTTTGTAGAAATGTTGTATGTATAGCCTAATCCTTTTTTAAGTCTGCGGCTCCTTAGGTTTTGAGGAATTTAAAGGATGATAGGGTCTGAGTCTTTGTTTTCCAGGCTTCCTATTCCTTTACCATGTATATGGAAGTGAGCCATCTCTTCATGTAAAGTTCTTCAAACTTTAACTACATCCAATTAAAACTTCATATATTTCCCCTCTACTCTTTTACTTTATTCTAAAATGGAATTATTTTTAAAATTCAAACTCATATTTGACAATATAATTATGAAACTCATTATACACCAATACCCTATTTTTTAATTGCTATACAAATTATATTAATATTTTTAATCAGTATTTTAGATTTTTATGCCAATCATAATTTTCAATATTAAATATTAATATTATCAAAACCACATGCGATTAATATTTACATTTTTAATACATTAAAGTATTAAAGTATTATCGTTTTAAAATATAAT
>Ga0123341_1000588_pt1 | contig 23190 bp, 17 predicted proteins | sample Turbeapinknodule_FD_89959 | JGI IMG/M metagenome (GOLD analysis project Ga0123341, IMG submission 89959) | Root nodule microbial communities of legume samples collected from Mexico - Turtle bean Mexico pink nodule | ecosystem: Host-associated > Plants > Roots > Nodule | place: Mexico: Nepantla...
GTTAAAATCGTACTAAAATTATAAAAAATCCAACATATTTTTTTAAATTGATCATGTATCATAAGAGTATCATACAAATATCGGTATCTGATACATATATCTGACATAAACACCCCATTTAAGAGGAGTATCCGACGAGCCTCATTGCATATCCCTCAATCAAACAAAGTCAGTCAACCTTGCTCAAAATTTCCAGAAGATAAATCATATACAAATTTTAAATCGTTGCTCAAGGACATGCACTAAATGGACTACATCTCCAATTCTTGACAGATAAGGAGGTGACCATCATTCAGTTATTTTGTCCTGTTCTCGTTCTAAGAGAGAAAGGGAAATACCCTCCTCAGCCATGGCTTTTTCATCCCAAAATTTTCACACTCCATGCCATCTTGCCAGGGCCTTTCCACTGGATCTTATGCTGTTCAGCAGAGAAATGATCACTCAAAGGAACAAGCCATATATACATGAGGGAAACAAGTAAGAGTAAGTGACAGGGATGCATAATGAAGAGAAATGATCACTCAAAAGACAAACCATTGAACAGAGCGAATAATGAAGAGGCACTGTGATCACACTATTATCTACAACTTCCAGATGTCAGTGTAAGAAGCAATCAAGAAGTTACAGAAACGGCATCATTTGAGTCCACCTTCAACTGAAATGCAGACAGAAAAAGATTGGTATGAACATGTGACAAGCAAAGAAAAAAAAAAGAGACTAATTATGCCTACCATCTTGAGATGACTCTGTAAAGAACCATGTAACATCTTTTTGAGCTTGTCACAGTGATCAACCATGTGACCCATTCTGATTAATTCCTCGAGCCGGTACAGAAGCCGCTCAATGGTAGTGTATGGGAACCAAACAGCAAACGGTCTTTTCCTTCTAATTATATCTGCTGGTCTCTGCAAAACGATATTACCAACAGTATTAAATACAGAACGGACAAATGACACTGCGGCTAAGTCATGCACTACATAAACTTGAAAGTTGCCACCATACTGTATCATGAATATCAATATGACAGCAGAAGTATTGCAACCCATTTTAATAGGAAGCTATCACCAAGAGAAAAGAAACTCAGCACTCCAAACAGCGAAGGAACAGAGCCCATACCACCCAATATCAAAAAGAAAAACTCGGACAACGGTTCCCAAACCTATGACATCCTTGGTTGCACATAGGAGAAGAAAGGGCAGAATAGCTTTGAGTGTCAACATTAATAATAGACACCAACTTGATAATGATCACAAATGCATGAGGGTAGAACAACCAAAGACTAACGCTTTCTGAAACACAACGTCCCTAATCTTATCACTAAAACTGTCATTAATCTTGATCACCTTAACATTGTCACAAAATACAACCCAAAAACTTGTCATAAATCTTGAACCCCTTAACAAACCAAAAAATTAAACAAGCTAAACCACATAAAATTTATGCACTAGTTCATCAGTGACCACCACAGACTCCAACCAGAATTTTCAGTACCCATAGTAACCACTCAACATATCCAAAAGAACTGTTTCTAAATACCCATCAAGTAACAATTACACTGCAAAACAATTTTTAGCCGTACAACAAGCATAGTGTTAGAAGACTCCGTGCTAGGCAAATGCAAAGAGACTTTACCATTGCGTTGGGACTTGCCCGTTGTTGAAGATCACACATCAACTAGATAGTAGGATATTTCATAGTATATAAGTACGTAGAAACCTCACCTTATAAATTGATTTTATAAGATTAAGTTAAGCCTAAAGTCAACTTTTTAATATGGCATTAAAGTCATTTAAAGTCTATTTTGGCGAGAGTTTGTTAGCCTTATAAGACACGAGCTGGAGAATCTCGATGTGAGGGAAGTGTGTTGTAGGTCACACATCGACTAGAGATAAAAGTATTTCATAGAATATAAATAGGTGCAAATTTCACCTTATAAACTTGTATTATAAGGTTGAGTTAGACTTAAAGTCTACTTCTTAATACACGTCATAATAATAAATCCAATATAATGTAAAGGTAACAAGTATCAGACATGGGTAAATAGAACTCTTCAAATAACTTTCAATTTAACTAATATTATCAATTTCCATGACAAAAAAAAAATCTGTTGAGTAAAATATTTACAATGCAGCAGAAGACAACTCAAGAAGTCAGGTGATAGAAGTAACTAGTTGTTGATATATCATATATCAGCTGAGCATACTAAAAAAATCGAAGTGATCATCAGTAAGAGTAAAAAGAATTTACCATTGAGGCAAATGAGTCTATGCACTCAAGTAAAAGGTAAGTAGCATCTGCATATCGATCATATGTAACATAAAGCTGAAATAAAGATGCAGGATTTGATTCCCTGCCAGTCATCCCCCACAACCTTTCCCTTTGACCCTCCTGTCACAAGCCATACAAACAATATCAGTAACTGTACAAAAGCCAATATTGTAGCACCCACGGCTGGCTGCATGATAATGGAAAAAATATCCCTTAAATTTGTAGAACAGAAGCAAGCAACTAGAATAGCATTTATATAGTTTTAGTTTCATTGAAAACTGGAAATTTTAGATAGATTCATATATAGGAATCATATAATATGTATCATTGAAATGTTACGGAGACCAATTTTCAAAACAAGCAGGCACTCTCTTGCATCAATGAACCCCAATCATTGACTGCAGTTTTCAGCCTAGAAAATTACCTTGAACAATTGCACAAGCCAAAGAGGCAATTCAATCTTAGAATCTGCACGTAGAAGAGTCTCTGCAACAATAATCGGTAGTCTACCATGAAATTCCTTATACCTTTCCTGCAATTTAGGAGCAATTTTAAACAAAGGGTGAAACAGGGACTCAAAAATGAAAATAAAAGCTACGTAAATTGACTTAAACAACCACAAACACAGAAAAACGACAGAATTGTATCCCCACTAAGAAAAACTGACAAGAGACATGCACAAGCGTAAAAATGTCTTTTATTAGGGAAAACTTCCATCTGTAACAGTCTACACATCTGAAAGAAATTCAAATGAGCGTGGAACACTAAATCCAATACCACAAGTTTATGGGGTTTAAGTTCTTCAACCCTTTCAATGCAGGGACAAAAAATAGTAGAATATCAAGACATAGCTCTAACTTGAGAGACAACACATCCATTATATACTAATGATTATTTTTTTTTAATATTCCAACTTGATTAGTTTCTAAATAACAGTAATGCCTACATAAAAAAATAACATTCTTCTCAACTTAATACATCTCATCACATAATCTACACTTACATGAAATTTTTTCTTCTTTTCCCAAATTGTTACAAAACAAAGGCAAAAAGAATGTCTAAATGTTCAGAGGGATACAACACATTAAAACAAGCAGAAGATACTAACAAGGTAAAGCTTGAGTGTTGCCCACTGACTGCTTCTTTCAGTTCGTGAAGTTGTGGAAACAGTAACAGGTGAACCATGGACTACCATCTCATTCTTTGATGATGCCAGTAAATGACTGCGTTCCCTGAAATTAATAAAGAGTACATAACACAATTCATACTGACAGAAACAGTGTAAAGAAGTTTTTGAAAATAAGGCAATTGCCCAAACACTAAATAAACAATAATGAAAGCACAAATTCTAAACCAAACAGAATGACCTGTAAAGTCAGGTATCTTATTTCATCAATTTAAAATTAAAAACGGTTTTTAAAAAGAATGGAAATGAATAGGTCAACATACTCAACCCAAGTGGATTCCACCTTGTCAAGACAGCATTTCAATGAGATAGCAGATAACACTCTTTCAAGTTCCCTAAAGAGAAATACAAAGATATTTATAAGCATAACAATATATACACATGCATATGTGTGAATGCATGTAGGCATGCATCTCAAGTTCAAGATGTATACCTCTTCAGTGCAGAACCCTTGAAAAATCTGACAACAACTGTAAAGGCCATATCATATAAATTGTTTTGGACAAGAAGATCAGCCAAGTCTGATAGAGCTCCATGTTTTCCTTTAAAATGAAAGGGCGAGGATGAAAATTGGTTTAAAATTCTATCAAATGACAAATACAAAGTACTTTAACATGTAATATCACCAGAGTTGCTCAGGAACCAACCATATGATTCCCTCACAATTGAAAAGAAAAGACACTTACCAGAAAATGTCCACTTCACATTTACCAATGACAGCATATACTCTGCTGAAGTTAGCACAAATTCATTCTCAAGTTTTTCAATATCAATTGAGGACTGCCAGCCTTGAGGCTCAGCATCATTATCAGCTGCTGCTATGTTAAAGATAATAACATCACCACTCCAAAAACAAATAAATGCTTTCATGATAAAAGAAGAAATTCATCAAGACAGGGATCATTATAATGAGTAAGGAGAGTAAGATCCACCTAAAAACTAAAACTAAAACTAAAAATAAAAAAAAAGAACAAAAGAAACATTAATGAAACAAAGCTACCCAATCCCTCAACATATTAACAAGAGTAACTTTTAAAAAGACTATATTACACAAGAATCCTTTTTGACCCAGCATATTTCATTCTGTTAAAAAAATGAAGTAAAATTGTTCATTTCATATAACATCATGAATCCATAATGAAATGATTACTTCATAACTACCAGCATGACTTTTGTAGTTGAATTACTTACAATGTTCATCTGGGGTTCTTTTAGCTTTCTTACTTGGATACTGTTCATTCACAAGAGAACTTCCCTCAACCAAGGAATCAATCCAGGCATATGCAGGGTGAACAAGATGCAGTGCATTGATTGCAGCAGAGAGTGCATTCAACCTCTCTTGCAACATCAAGGAACTGCCTACACTATCTTTCGAAGCTGCTTCAGTTCTCAAACGAGCTGAATACATGTAGATGTAGTGTGCTGCACGTCGCCAATTATGCCGGTGCATTTGAAATGCATAAAGCAACTTATACAAGTTTGGCTTTGCAGAAATATCTGATCGTTCAGCCTACATATTACACGTAAAATTTATGCATACTGAAGAAAACTTCAAAATTAACCTCATACAATTTGTTCAGCTAGGACATACCTTCCAAGCAAGCTCTTGCTCCACTTTGTCCACTAAACCAATTAGAGGAAGTTTATTGCTGCAAAGAATCTGTAGAGAATAAACAAAAGATAGGGGCAGAAGGGTACTTAAAGTAAGTAAATGGAAATTTTACCAAAAGAAAGTGAACGGAAAAGTATAAAATATCTCGAGGGAGTTATTGAAATGCATCTTCCTTTAACACAAAAAATGAATCAAATATTAACATATACTTGAACTATATAAGTAAAGAATTAGTTTATTGATATCAATCACACCAATTACATTCTCATAATCTCTATTTGCAATAACCAAAACCTTTAAAAAAGAAAATAAAAATATGCTGAAATAAACAGAAATATTATGAAGATATTATTTCCTAATTACAATGGAGATATTGAGAATACTTTTTATCCTAATAATCTGCTATTTACAACACTCCCCCTAAAGTTGGTAAATCAATATCAATCGTTCCCAACTTGCCTACAAGATCTTGGGATCTCCCTTGAGAAACCCCTTTAATAAAGATGTCTGTCAATTTCAATATGTTTGGTTCTATCATGTTAGACTTGATTATGGGCAACATTCATAGCTGACTTGTTATCACAGTACAATTGCACAGGGATGTCAACCTTTATTTTGAGGTAATCAAGTATGATCTTCATACAAAGTCGTTCATACACCTAGAGAAAGGGCTTGAAATTCAGCTTCTACACTACAACAAGATACTTTATCCTATCCTTTGCTTTTCCATGTCACTAAACTCTCTCCAAGAAACATACAAACATACAGTACCCTAAAGATTTTGTCAATAACAGAATCTACAAAGTCCGCGCATCAGTATATATCTTCAAGGTGTCTTCTTTCCTAAAGAATAACCTCTCTTGGGTTGGACTCAAGAATTTTGTTAACTGCTTGCATGTATCTTTCGCTTGGATCATGCATAAACTAGCTTACCACAGTAACTACATAAACAACTTTGTTCTACAGTGTAATAAATAGATAAGTTTTCCTGAGATTCTACATCCCAACTTACATGTTTCTTTTAAGGAAATCAAGTTCATATTTTCTTTGGGAGATAGAGCTTAGGAAATCATTTAAAGAGCTTAGGAAAAGAAGTCATGTGATCGCTCCAGAATCAAAATCCAAATACCCTAAAGGGGCCAATAGTATCGAATGTACTCTTACCTTTCATAGATAGGGTATTAAATCCAGAGGACTTAGTTCTTGATTCAATTAGCTGTTTTCAAATGATCAAGTTCTTCTTTAAAAGCTTTCATACTATACATTGAAAAACCCAAAAACGAAGTGAATAAAGATTCAACCCTTATCCCTTTGATTCCTAACAAAAAAAAAACCCATTTGGCATACGAACCAAATCAGAATAAAATGAGACTACACACCCTTTGGTGCTCAAGAGGTCCTGACGACCATGTCTATGTTAGCGGCGTGAAGGGCACACCTTTATAGCCCACCACTAACCTCAACAACAATGGCAGTTAAAATGGCAGCGGAAACAGGATTCCCAAGATCAGGAGATCTGATACCAACTTGAACTATGTGAGAAAATAAAGAATTATTTTATTGAAATCAATCACACCAATTACATTTTCATCATCTCTATTTTTAATAACCAAAACCTTTAAAAAGGGGAATACAAATATATTGAAATAAATAAGAAGATTATGAAGATATTTTTTCCTAATTACTATGGAGATATTGAGAATATTTTTTATCCTAATAATCTGCTATTTACAACACATAAATCTGCAATTAAGTGAGGAATAACATCACGCTGTTTTTAACTAGAAAGGTACAGGAATCATAACAGATGTTGTAGGAGTTAAATTACATCTCTGAAAAATGTTGTAGGAGTTAAATTAAACTTGCAAACTTCAGTTTAAATACCCACTGCAATCATAACTAATTAATATTCTTGTATTGTAATCAAACTTTGAACACGGTAGCATGAAAGTACCATTGAAAAATAGATAGTTAGATATCTACTTCCTTCTATTTTAAATATTAACCTAAGGAAATCAATAAGTAGAGGTCATTCAACTAAGAAAAATCAGAAGAGTTTATCATAGTTTGTCCCAACCTTTATAGCTCCTTGTTCATAAAGAACAATTATGAAACGTCTCAGGCAAATGTATTTGCTCTCCTCATCTGGATTTGAAATTATTGCACAATATGCATCATAATATCGACCAAGGTCTAAAGCAAATATGAAAACATTTGCCCATAGTCGTCCTCTGATGGTTGTCACTGATTCATTAACTAAGTTGTTTGTGCGCTTGTCATCTTTCATATATAGAGCCTCATCAACTTGCTTAAGCGCAGCAAGTGCAAACTGGAAAGCACCTTCACTGATGCTATAACGTTCAAATAACTGCATTGCCCATTGATAGTATTGAAGCTTCCATGTAGCAATTGATGTACAACCACCTGCATAAAAACCAGAAAACTGAAGTTAAGATTATCCATTTGCTTACTAAGATCTTTACAATTAAGCCACAGTAATACTCACTAAAACCAAGGTATATAATTCCTAAGTCATCTGATAAACTCTGCAGAGCCTCAGATGCACCACTTCCAGAAGAAGCCCTGAAATAAACACCAAGAGTGATGGGTCATACTTCAAGGCAACCACAAGTAAATATGCAGAGAACATAAAACACTTAATATAAAAAAATGAAAGCCAATGTAAACACATATAGGGAGTCACACAAACACACACATGAAGACTACTGTTATCACTGAAATTTCTAAGTTGACAATTGATTTCAGATCTCCTAATATTCTTAACTCCATTTGTTTTAGTCTTATATCAATTGACATTCGTGTTACTTATGCACAAGGTCATAAGTTTTTAGCATTGAATCTGTTTACCCAATTTGTGCAACACTTCAGAACTGAGATTTAGTACTTAGCACTTTCTGTAATAGCAAAGACATAACAAGTGTTAGAATAGGTCATCTTAAATAGAAATTATTGAAAAGTGTTGTGTGCTTTGGGTTGTACCTAGTTTCGAGATATGACCTTTCTTATTCTTTTCTCTTCCCTCTCATTCATCGTATCTGAACCTCCAATGTCATTATAAATGAGATCCTAAGAGAGGGAAATCAAGCTCTCAAATTCATTCTCTATTCTTTTGTATTCATCTCAAGTATAAGTAATATACACATAGTTAAAATTGCAACATAAAACAAATGAAATTGCACAATTATATCATTTTTGCCAAACCTAGCAATAAGCTTCCACCTCAAAACACGATCTGTGAGATTTTTGTGTTTATGCCAACGATTGCACAATACCTATTTTTAAAACTAAAACCCATGGGGACTACCCAAATTTTAAGACAATTAAAAGCCTTAGAATTCATCTTCTGCCCTTTTGACTAGCTGGAGCACTCAAACCCGTCACCATAATCTCTCCAGAACACTGTCTGGTTGGTAGATTTGATCAGTTGAGCAGTGGTCCATGTTGGTTGCTAGCTATGGATATATTAAGCAAATACAAATATCAATGTTTCATAAGTGGCAGGAAGTTCGTGTCAGGTTGTGTATGGACCTGGTTACCTATTCCTCTCTTCCGGCTTCAACTTACTATTTTGTGCGGTTCGGCAAGGAGTCCATGCCAAGGACTACTCTGTTTTGCAACATTGTAATGTCTAAAGCGAAGCTTGTGCTAATGTGGGTGCAGCTATTGCAGGTGGCAACTCCGCAACTAGTACACCTGTGAGTAGAGCTGGGAAAATGGGTGGCCCAACTCATTCTAAAATTTTGACCCGATTTAAAAACATATCCAGTGTTTCAATAAAACAATATTGTTTTCAAATTTTTTAAAATTATAATTATAATTTTAAAAAAAGGGCAACTTACAAGTCTATGGGCTGGGCTGTCCTAAGCCCATTTGGGCTGCAGGGTAAATGGGCCAGGCCAAATTGACCCACTTCAATTTAGACCAATATTTTATGAATCTAACTCGGCTCATTTGAAGGACTATTCAGGCCAGCCCATCGGGCAAAACCAGAGTTGTGATGAAAGTGCAAGACCTTTATGCATTTCAAATTAAGTTTAACAATTTTAAATGTGATTCAGAGGTAATCAATAGTATTTATTTATAAATATATCCAGTACCCAACCATTGTTATATGAGTCATGGTAAGCAGTCTTTTCACTTCTTATTTTACTTTTTTATTTTATTTTGACAGGTATATTCTTGCTCTTCATGTCCATGTTCAGCACGGGCACATCTTTATAGTTTAACTTATATGCTATATATGTTAATTTTTATGCATATGTACATGTGTTTGAATACCGTTTTGTACTTTAGGTATGATTATAGATTTGAGCAATGATCAGACAATTTATTTACACACTATCTTCTCCAATCTAGGTAGGACCTTGATTTTGAGTACCTTAAGTAAGATGACTTCCATTTAGACCTTTTAATTCTCAATGAAACTCAAGTTGAAAACCTCCATTGGAATTACAGAGTAGAGAGAAAAGAGGATTTCATTAAGAATTGAGCCGAACGTAAGTGACTGCAGTGAAGGTAACAAACTGTAGCTAACTTAGTTAATTATACAGATGGTAAAAGAAAAAGGTTAAAGTATGTATGTACTCCAATAACCTCAAATTAGTTGAAAATAAACAATATCACTCGACTCAGTAATCAAGTAACATGATGAAAATGTAAAATAAAAATTGCATCTTTGAATTGTGTAACCGCACAATGCAAATAATAAGAAGAGAAATATTTCAAAGGTGAATTGTAATACCTAAAGAAACAACGAATGGCATCAGAAACTTTTTTATCCTTCTGGGTTGCATGTAATCCACACTGCACCTGTGCAAGTAGGCAACACCCTAGAAGATGGTGACGTATGCACCATCCACCATCAGCATCTTGAATACTATGGGATGTCTTCTCTTTTAGTAAATGTGCTTCCGTGATCATAAGCAATTGCTTTTAAAACATTTGTAAATTGAAATACAAGATATTTTCAGTAAAGATAACTAACTATAGAGTAAAAAAGAAAGAGAAAGGATCAATATCCCATTGCGGGGAAAAAAAGGACAAGTAAATAACCTCAGCAGCACCATACTGGCCATGCTTGAACAGAATAAATACAAGATCAATAGAACGGCTGAAGAAAGTAGAAGATCCTCCAGCCTGACCCCAAATGATCCAATTGATGAAGTCTCTTGCCTTATTAATAAAGCTCTGTGCATTTGAAAAACGATCTGAAGAAAACTGGCTATGGTTTAAGGATGAACTTCCAACATTGAGCAAGAATAAAAAAGCCAATGTAAAGTCACATCTGCCCAGCTTCTCATTCCATAATCTTTTCCCCATGTTGTTATCTGTATCACGCCCAAAAAGGTTAACACAATATCAGAGGTATGGCTTATACATATTCAATTCAGTAAGCCTCAACTGTAAATGTTACAAACTCATAATGAAAGGGGAGGAAAGAAAAAAAGCAGTTTTATTGCTTGAATGAAAATCACCAGAGAAGGAGAAAGATCTCTACTCCAAAGATTTTCCTTTACAACCAAGCCACTACCCCATTTACCCTTCGCTAACAAAGCTGAATTCCAATCTCTACTCCTATTTAAGCTAAACCTGTCTTTCCATCCTCTCTAACTATTGATGATCTAGAGTATCTAACTTATAATATTTTATGAATCTCAAATAGTGAACAAATATAATTTTGACATTTCTTTTAGCCATTGAGCATAAGCTGTATTGTACTGAATACTTTTACAGTTTAGGATCTTAAATATAAAAATGCAATCCATATCTCACTAATTTAACCGCATTTCTATCTAAGATGTGAGGTACAAAAAAATGAAAGCATTATAATGAGGAACTTCGTAAAAATTATTTTTTTAATTATCCACCTCTTCATTATTATTATAAAATATAAGTCCAAGTACTTATTCTTGAACAAGAAGGATTTTAGGATCTACTCTCTTTTTCAATAATTCCATACCAAGTAATACTTGTTTTGTTTTGGTCTCCCAAATAGTATTGCCTAATTGAGTGAATTTGACTCCCAATTTTAAATTTACACATATCATATCACATTAAAAGGCATGGAGATGACATTTCTTCATTCAACAATTATTTCAATAATTTCCTTGTTAATTTTAAATGTCTTATCTCTTTAATTTATTCATATCTAATAAAATGAAATCTAATAATTGACAAAGAAAAAACAACTCCAATTTCATCTTCTTGTCTTAGGATATGTGATTTCACCAACTGTGTAAACAATGTTGAAATTGTTTTAGAATCAACTCAATTTAAAATCCTGAGCTACTTTATGGAAGAATTCCTCGTTTCGTTCAGAATTCAGAAGGGGAATAATCTTGTGAGCCTGCATCCCCGTACAATGATAAACTCATGTCAACCTAAGTAAATTGGAACTGCCATGATACAATATAAGTAAAATCACCATACAACCTACCTATTTGTAGTGATGAAAGTTTAGAATTGAAGTCCTCGGTTACAGCCGGTGAAGATGGTGTGATCGTAAAGAAGATTATGATTAGCCATTCAAAAATAGTTTCTTGAAGCATTGGAATTAACTCAAGCTGTACTTTTTTTATATCATCATGGGTCATGTGAACCTGCATGAAAAAAAAACCACAACATATATGCATGAAACATACAAGATATTAATCTACATCTAGAAAAAGGCAATAGCATTTCCTTAACAAATACAACTGTCTGTATAAGTTGAGAACTTGATCAACATGGTAGCTGTTCAGAAGAGAGAGACTATGGTGAATTCCATGTGTTTAGACCACAACAGAATTGCTCAATTTGTAGGGAAGAAAACATAATTACAGAAATTTTTTTTTATTTTTTTGATCGGCAAACATAATTACAGAATATTATAGGCTAATAACAAATATAGAATCAATCTTAGATCCTAATATTAATTGTTACTATATCTATAGGATTCTAACATATGTACAAGATTTTAAACTCCCCCTCAAGCATGAGCAAATAGGTGAAATGCACCAAACTTCTTACATATGCCCCTTAGTGACTTGGTGAATATATTTTCTAATTGGACAACACTGGTATACATTTACCCAAACATAACTTTCTATCCAACAAAGTGACAATCAATTTCAATACATTTTGTCCTTTCAAATCATACCTTTTAACACTTTCCCTCAAGATGGAGCATACTTATCTGTTAGTCAAGTTTGTTACAAATGCCATCAACATAAGACTCCTTGAGAGACTTAATGAACATGTCAATTATTGGTTGTTGGAGTTGATAGAGTAAAAAAATGACAGTTTTATATGTTGACTTGGTGCAGTTGTGGAAAGATGATGTGTAAAGATTTGGCTACAAACAAAGTCAAGGAGATCACATTTTGTTTATAACAGGGAAAAAGGGGGTAACAGTACTTCTAGGTCATGTTGATGGTATTATAATTAGTGACTAGAAATGATGAAAAAGAGAAGGAAGAATTGACACAGACTATTCCAAGAATTTGAACTACTAAAAGAGCTAGGAAGATTAAAGTATTTTTTAAGGATTAAAGTAGCCTACTCTAACCAGGGAATTTTCATATCTCAGCAAAACTATATAACTGATTTGCTGGCAAAAACTGGGAAAATTGGGTGCATACCAGTATCAACTCCAATGGATCCTAATAATAAGTTATGTAAGGCAGAAAAGAAATCAGCAATAGACAAAAAGATGCATCCGAGACTGATTAGAAAATTAATATATTTTGCTCACACATGGCCAAACATTACTCTTTCAATGAGTGTCGTCAGTCAGGTTCCACTCAGTTTATGCATGAACGAAGGAATCTCATCTTCAAGTTGCTTATAGAATTCTACATTACTTGAAAGGCAGCCCTCGAAAAGGGAATACTATTCAAGGAAATGGAAGACTAACTATTGAAGGCTACACTGATGCAAAGTATGTAGGTTCTCTTGCTGATAGAAGATCAACAACTGGATATTATACTTTCCTAGGTGAGAACTTAGTGACAAGGAGAAGCAAAAAACAAAACAGAATGTGGTGGCAAGATCATCCGCTAAATCAGAATTCAGGTCCATGGCACAAGGGCTATGTGAGTTACTATGGCTAAAAATTATCTTAGATGACTTGAAGATTAATTTGGAGGGACCCATGACTCTCAATCTCATTTCAAAGTCAGATTCTACTATTGCAGTAGTGATTGCCACTTAGATTCTCCATGTTATTATTACATGGGATTGGAAAAAAACAAAAATAAGATAAATTACACATGTAATGTTGCCTAATTTCTAACTGTCACCTTTCAACTTAAATCTTTCAAACTTGTTCAAATATATGGCATCAAGACAATATTTGACATGTGTGAATGACAATATTCAGGCATAAACAAGAAAATTGCCATCAATAAGGGCTCAGAAACACAGTGCCAAGGCAGCAAAGCGAAAGAAAAAAAAATTATAGTGCTCATGATTCATAGTGGATCAGATTGATGACACCTGAAGAATTGACAAAACATCAATCCAAGTTCAAGTACACCAAGCATTAAACTTACAGGTTACAATTGAATGAAGAAAAAAACAAAACAAACAGATGAGAATTTCCAATTTCAATCTGATTTAATTAGACAATAATTTCAAATAAATGATGCTCACAATAAAAAAACAATTACACTTCAGACAATAAATATGCATACATATATGAGTATGGACTCACCTGGCCACTGATGTCCACCAAATAGCTTAGAAATAAAAGAAAGTCCCAGGCAGATTCAAACATCATTTTTGCAATCTGATAAGTAGCATGTACTATAACGGAAGAATTTATGCTTGATGATACTTCAGTATTAAAATTTTGTATAACTTTCTTTGGAACCAAAAATTTCAGGAAACGCTCAATTACATTTAAAATCCTGCCCCATGCAGAAGCCTTTTTGTACAAGCTTTGAAGGGACAAAAACATATCCACGGAAAGTTTCCTCAAACTTTTATGATCTGCTAGCTCCTTCTCAAGAACAACTATATGATCCCCAGAAGTAGATGTTTGGAACACTGGACCTGACATACAATATCCAGTTTCAAGAATCTTTACAACATAGCGAATGATATCTTCAGAAGAGATCACCGGTGTAGTTAAAAGAGATTCATAAAATATAGAAGAAGCAGTTTTGCCCAACTGTTGGCTGAAACTCATAACACATCTGAGCAATTCGATTAGAATTTCACACTCCAGTTCATCATCAAAAATATCCATGAGGCCCGTGAGCTCACCAACATCATCTGAAGAGCCTACAGAATATAAACAAAAATCTATATTAAGGAAAGCAAAGGAAAGCAGAGAACTGATTATAATGCAAGTTAATTAATTTAAAACTATTAAGTTGCATTAGAACTGATGCAGTTCTCAACACCGTCTTCTTTTTAGTTTGTTATTCTTGTTGGTTGTATAGTTTCTGGTGAAAGGCAGCCATCATTAACTGTTGAAAGGATAATAACAAAACAGGTCACAGAATACTGCTCTAGTACCACATTGAGAAGAGAGAAGCCGAGAAGGAATGTAATGGATTGTGTATTGTGTACACATGAGTATTCTATTTTTTAATGAAAAGAGATACAATAATAAGGAACAAAATCAATAATGAGAAATATTTGGTAAAATATTTTACTAACAAACAAAATCATATATCTCTATTCTATATAATCAAATCATATCCCTAACATAATGAAATCATGTATCTAACACTCCCCCTCAAATTGGAGCATAAGTATCATGAGAAAAACTTGTTACAAACGTCATCCACTCAAGACCCATTGAGAGACTTAGTAAACATGTTAGCCAGTTGAGGGTACTAAAACAGACAAAGTAAATAATGACAAAGCTAATAGATATTCCCCAGACATGTTTTTTTCTCTATTAAAGCAACAATCAATCTTCAATATGCTTCCTCCTTTCAAATCATATCTTAAAATTCCCTCTCAAGCTGGAATATACATATCACGAGTCAAGCATATTCAAAATAATCCGAGACAGAACAGCTGTTGGAGAGCATAAAATGAATTGATAATACAGAAGCTGCCAGAAAGCAAAAGCTGCTAAGGGAGTGAGCCAGCTGTTGGAAATCAAAAAATGATCAGAGGACACATTGGCTGAGAAAAGCAACATGCTCAAACACATTGCTGGAAAGCAAAATTACTCAGAGAGCATGATAGTTGCTGGGAAGCAAAAACGCTAACAAGGCACAACAGCTATCAAAGAGAAAAAATGATCACCAGTCATCAAGGTGATGCCAATGATGGTTGTTGGCCAGAAAATACTCGACGAAAGAAAAACATGCCAAACTATGACAACATTTTTGAACGGTGTATGAACAGTGATCGCAGTGGAAAAAATTAAATCAGAAAATGTACATAGTTTCTAAAAAATTTACTCTTATGAGTTTTGGACCCACAAGGAAAGAACGCATTTAAGTTCCCTTCTCGTTAGACCCTCGATACCTTGTTGAAAGGATTAGAGACAAATTACATCACAGTATATACTATGTTAAGAAAGAAACCCAAAAAATAATACAATAAATTTTGTGTAATGTGTAGACACATGATTATTCTTATTTATAATGAAGAAGAGATACAATAGAAGAGACAAAATCAATATTTAATAAAGGGAAATATACTTCACTATTAAGTCATTATATATCTCTATCTAATGTAATCAAATCATATCTCTAACATTTACAATGGCAAGCTAATGAATTTAAAGCTATTAAGAGTTGTATTAAACAAATGTAGTTCTCAACTGCATCTACTTGGTAGTTTGTTACTGTTGAGGATCCCACATCTAGAGATATAACCAAATTATATTATGAATCTAATGTAAACCTTGCAGTATCAAATCGGTTTTGTGAAGTTAAATTAGACTTAAATGTCACTTCCTAATATGGTATTAGGGTCTATCTTAGTAAGGTTTGTTAAGCCTATAGTCCCACATACTATCGGGCAACAGTCGAGATGTCAAGTCCTCATCTATATAAATACGTAAAATGCATAAATATAATAGCAATGCAAAAAAATTAATGAAACATAGAAAAGAGTAAAGAAAAATAAAAGTGCCTTGCTTCTGATGTGAACTTTGGTACATCTTTTCCTTGTAATATTGGTGGAGTGTTCCAGTGTATATCCTCTAGTGCAATCAAAAGTTGATTATGTTAAAATTGACTGTGTTCAAGAGTTGATCTAACTTTGAATTGTCATTGTTAGGCTTTGTACAAACTTTGAAGATAGTGAAAATTCAATTATTCTTAGGTTGAAAAAATTGAGACTGCACTTAGGATCATTTGTGATATGAACCAACATAAATTTCTTCAGCAATCTTTCTCCTTCCCTGTCTTTATTATATTGTTGTTAACAATCTTTTATCAATTCTAATTCCTAAATTCATTGCATTTTGTTTTCCATAGTGAATCAATTTTTAAAAAAAAAAACTTGAGAGGGCCGATCTTTTTTTAAAGTTTTAAAACCAAGATTCATTCCCCCTCTTGGTTTAGCTAAGCCATCTATTCTTTTCTAACATGGGTCTTGTATAACACATGAAAAAAAAATAGGGTGTTCCCTCAAGTCGGGTCAGCTCTAACGGACCCGAGGCCTCTTCTTCTACCCATAAGATGTGATTTCCGCGACAGCCATTCCATGATGTCATTCAGCGATGACCGAAGCAGCTGCCATGGAATGCAATGTGAAAAACGATTTGCCACCACCCAGCTGTGGATTCGCTGACAAATCCAACACCGATTTCCACCACGGCCGATATTTGATAACACTTATTCTACCTCTCTTTCATTCAAAAAATAAAAGACTAATTTTCTCTCTCTTTTCTTGCTCTCTCTGCATAGTTTCCAAAGGTTTTCTAACAACAACGATTTAAGAAAAAAGCCAAAAATATATTTTATAATATAAGAATTCATTGAGAGAAAAGAGATAGAGGTAATTATAGTTATTATTTACCCTCCATGATCCGCTCAATATCTTCCAAAGACCGAAAGAGTGAAATGGAATTTTTTCTGATTACACCAACGGCATCAGAAGAGGAATCAACAACCAAACCATACAAAGCATTGTTCTTGCACCAATTATGGAAATAGCGAGTGAAAAAACTTTTCCAGCAGTGCAATAAAGAGACTTTTTCAGATCCAACCTACAGCATTATCAATCTCGTCAGTTTACCACAACTTTCCCATCATTAAAATTAAAGAGGAAAAAAATTAAGGACATATGAAAAAGATTTAATAAATTTTGACAATGTTAACCTCATGTTCGATGACTGAAAGTATCTCCTTTTTTATCCCATCCGCAGTTAATGTTTGCAACTCAGATTCACCCAAATGCCTGCTATACTCAACTAGAGTTGCATACAAAGTAGCATTTTGATGAACCCCAGGAAGAAGCAACCTTCTTAAGAAAACACAAGATACAAAAGGTAAAATATCATCCTGCAGAAAAGATAACTGAATCAAACTCTTCCTCTTGATGAATTTCTTCTTTCAGCAATAAAAGAAATAATTAAGTTGTTTCTTTAAGCGTATGAGAACTCCCAGAACAGTAACAATTTACATGCTACTTGGTAGAAAAACAGGTAGTTCAAAACTTACATTTTTTTAAACCTTCAGAAGCAATGAAGGTAAGTTGCTTCTAGAAACCATTAACACATATTGACAGAAACGCTTTTCAGAGTAAATGTTACACAAGCTAGAACCAACCACTTAAATTGATACATATAGACATCCTAAACCACGAAAACTAAGTATGTGATAAGCAACCAAGCACCAAGAGCCTATCAGGTATGCAATTACAGTATCATTAAATACGCCCAGAGAGTTTGGATACAAACCACCACCATGAGTAATCAACATTAGCAATAAGCAAACCCAGTGCACATGTATTTGAGTGTACACAAATGCGGTGCAACCAATGTGTGTAGATGCATTTAATGAACTATGAAGTACACCTCTTTTCGATTAATAATAGCAAAGGAATAAAAAGCCTCCAAGACCTTTCAAGATGAAAATTATACGTGACCTAATACCTTTGAAGATGAAAATATTGAATGTGCAATCTGTAAAATTTCATCTGCATGATGCTCTGAACTTTGAAATAGTTGATCAGCAACAAATTCCTCCTGTAAAGCATAAGAAAATGCTTCTACCCTGACAAAACACAATATAACAACTAAGCAAAAATAAAAAATGGATGTCTGGATTTTCGTATAGTATGACTAGGAGCACTCTCAATCCTCATTTGTCTAGTAAACTTTTTCTTTTACTTCTTAATATATAGAGTTAAGAACCTTTCACACTAGTGTAAAGTGAAATACTCTTTAGAAGATTGAATAACTTACTAAATGATTGTTATATTCCAAACGTTACAATTGACTAGATTAAAAGCTACCACCATTGTATATTTCTAAATGAGTTCCAAAATAACCCAAAATTGACTATACTGCATTGCATTTGCAAGTAATATAATTTATGTACCATATTTTTTTCAAACATAAGCAGTTAGCAACAATCTCAATATAATATCTAAATTTTCAGAAATTTGACATAAAACTGTAGAATGACATGATGGATACTTGTAAATATATTGCAGATGAAAACCATTTTCAAAAGCAAATTATGTGTTATGAGAGTATAAAATTTTACAACAGCACCAAAACAGACCCCCACCCAGCCTGCCCGCCTTTGGAATTATGGACAACAAAACATGTACTATCACTATCAATTGGCAAAGATTTAGCTACGTAAGAGTTCTAAATCAACTTCATTTTTTCCAATTGAGCAATAAAATGCTAAAACCACTGCAGATATAGTTTCAGGTTTTTTATTCCACAACTACTTCTGAAACATGATCAAATGAACAGCCAGATATTAAAGAACTGAAAATGTTGCCTACTCATCAGTATTTGTAGAGAATGTGTGTGATACTAATTCATCATCCTTCAGTATCCATATCTTATCCAATGTTAATTTAACATCAAGGCATCTTCCCTGCACAAAATAAAAGGACACTCATATCTGGAGCAAGGGGAAAAATCACATCCAATTCAAGCTGAATGAATAAAAACAACAGATTACCTCCTCCAAGGGAATATTTTGCACTGAAGACTCCATAGAAAACACAACTCTATCTCCAAAATTATACACGATACTATATAAAGAGATCGTCTCCAAGTTTTCATCCTTCACAATTAAGCCTAAAAACTCAGTTACAAAAAGAAAGCAAAACAAATATAACAAGTCAAAGTGTAATATCAAATTTACATTAGCTGAATGAACATCGAATGCTACAACAGATTACACCATCTTTAACAAACCCAAATTTCTCTCAACAAATTTCAACAGATGTAGATTATTATGAAATGAAAACATAAGAAAAACTACAATGTTACCATTTCAGCCCAAATTTATGATAGAAGATAGAAGATTCAATCCAAAAAGTGGGAGAAAAAGAAAAAAGGGAACACAAAAGAACCATAGAGTGACAGAAAACAACAGAAATTCAAACACAAAGTACTAAGCAAAAACATATAGGAGAATTCCAAATTTTGATCAATTATTTGCTTTAGAATTAGAAGGAAATCTCGTGAACTAAATAAGCGAACACAACCACAATTTCTAGGCATTATTAGTTAAAAAAGTTCAGAAGCCTAGCCAACTCATTTGGCTCATTAGCTGGCAATTGCATAAACAAGTATGCATACACAATGAATATAAAACTTTATTTATTTTTTTCTTATAAAAACTCATGTTAGTCATCGGTATGAATTTTGACATTTCAGTTAGACTAACACCTCAACATCCACCAATTATCTGTCATCACATGAAACATAACATAAAAGAGAAAAGAAAGGAATACAAAACATGGGGAACCAAACCAAAACACATGTAAGAAAAAGGAACACAATCTAAACATGGAATAAAGGAAATTGTTATATGTTATGGAAAATGTCCAAACTAAGACAAGGACGCAGAACAGCAGTGTACCAAAAAATGCCTAACTTATTATCAACACTCAGATTAGCCAATTTATCAACACAATTATTGCCTTCCCTAAATATATGAGAAAATGAAGTCCATGCCAACATATAGCTGCATACACCTTCTCCACCTCCCTCTAAGAGTCCAAGGAACCACAATGAATATGAAATTGATTTTAATATCATTAATGCTCTGTTTGTATCTATGTATATACTGTACATGCGGATGGAAAAAGACAGAAATTTTTTGTTTGTTTCTAGTCATTTAGACGGATGGAAAGGCGAAGAAAGATGAATGAGGGGTATAAGGTATCTTCTCATAGTTGAGAAGAAAGTGGAACCCAGCAGAGAAAGCCACGTAAGATTTTTTTTAGTTTCCATTTTTGTCCCCAAATAAATGTGCTTTTTTTGTCCAGTGTAATATTTGAATTGAAAACATTCTCAAAAATATTTTTCTTAATTAATAATAATAAAAATCATCAGTAATATTACTTTTCTTATATAAAAAAATATGTACTTAATATATATATATAACATAATGTAATATAAATTAAATAACTATAATTATTTAGATTAATATATATATATAATAATGTAATTTAGATTAATAAAATAAAAATAATATAATTTTATTTCTTTATTTTAATTTTACATTTTACATTTTTTATTTTTTATTTATAATTGTAATTTTATATTATTTTAATCAACTAAAATATCCACAAAATTAATTATTATTAGAATTAGTTTTATTTCAGATATTCATTTAAGTAGGATATTAAGTAAATTAGAATTTGTATAAGCATTTGTATATGTTTTGTTTTTGGTTGACTAATAATCCATCTTTCCTTATAGGCTTTGGGGTATTGGTGAGCAGAGATGTGTGCATTCTTATGTTGTTCATACAGATTCAGTAACATTTAGTCATGTTTATAGTTTCAGTGAGTGTCCTTTTGTTGTGAAAATTAATAATTTTAATAGGTTCCTGTATGTAAAGAACCTACCTTCACTAACCTGGGTACACCTGGAATAGTACAACATGAAGTTTTGAATAATAAGAGGCATGTGTTGACGAAGGTAACAGTGGTGTTTTCTGGTCATTTTTTGTGCCATGCATATTGATAGTTCATTGGTGTCATCCATTTTTGTGTGAAATTAATATCCTTTGTCGTTACTGGGAATCCTAACATGCATGGGAATCCTATTTGCTGTAATGAGTTGTATTTTCACTATTGTCTGAATGTTCATTATTGGTACCACGAGTAACTTTTATTTTTGCTAAAATTGTGCTATGAAACATGTTTTAGATTTGAATTAATTTTTTTATTTAATCAAGCACGATTTTTTTTTTTATTTGTTTTTGTTGAAATCTAATTGGGAAGATGACCTAACCTTGGGGTTTTTTTTGTTTGTTAAAATCTACTTTCAAGCACGTTTTGGGTAACAGGGAACCATTATGTTGTGTAAGTTTATATTGCAGGTTGATGGGGTTATTTTTTATTTTTTGTTTTTTGAGCCAAGATGTGCTTGGCTAAGTAGGTTTCTTAAATGTAGTCGGACGTATTAGTTTTTTTAAGGTTTGTATATGGGTTGGGACACCCCTAAAGTGTTCTCTAATTTAATTTAATTGATTCTTTGCTGAAAAAAAAAATTGTCATTTCTTTTTGTTTTATACCTAAATGATATTTAGTTTTTTGAAAAGTTTTTATTTAATTTTTTTACTTTAGTTTTGCAAATTGTTTCTTATTTAATGTATTTGTTTTATTAAGTTAAATATTTGTTTGACAATCCAAACATATTTCCATTAACATTCGTAATTGGACAAAGGAAGCTTTGATTTGCTTCTTCTAATTATTGTTAATATTATTACACCTCAATAAATTTTAGGCTTGATATTAAATAAAAGACCAACTATTTTGTTAGCACTATAATATGAAGTTGTTGGAAGACATAGGGTTAGTATAGTGCATATACAATATATTACTTTGAACTTCAACTAAAAATTCAAAGTTAAAGACATGTTTTAGCCCAATGGCACATGCTGGTATGCAAGCTGCTTTGACATGTAGGCTCTGGCACATACTGGTTCAGGAATTTTTTTTTTAGCATGTTTTGGTGATGTGGGTTTGCTGAGAAAGCGTGCTCGGGAACCTATTTTTTTGGAGTTAGGCTATGTTATTGTCATATTCTAGTCTCCTTATAGGATTGGTTAGTTGGTTCTTTGACTCACTATTTTCACCTTCTTTTAAAAGTCACCTCAAATTTACAAAATTCTTTGTTGAAAAAAAATATATAAATAATGTAAATCACATTTTATAAGTTAATTTTATAAAGTTGAGTTATAATTTCTTAATAAGTTGTTTCATGGAAGTGAAGAAGTTTAAATAAAAAAGATAATTATAAATTAACAATTTAACAAAACAAAATGTTATTCAGAAACAAATTTCTACCACAAAACACTCATTCTTATAAAAGTTTAAAAATTACATAAATTTCATACAAAATATCTCCATTTTGTTAAATTAGACCAACATGTTACCCACTAGTTAACTAGTAATGCCTAAGAACTACACCTGCTAAAATTTCATTGATATTTATCACAACAAACCAGTACATTTCTTCATAATACAAAATATATCTCACATTATATCTACTTCTTTTCTCCGGTCACATTATGAGAATGACCTATAATCCCATGAAATACAGTTTACAAGGTAGACCTTATAAAATTAGAAGCGCTTTGAGGTTGGTTTTGGTTGCGAAGCATGTCATTAAACTCTTTGGTAAACCTTTCCATAGCTTCAGCAGGCAAGAAAATCGAAAATGTCATTCCTTCTTCTCCTTTTCCATTCTTAGCAGAACAGAAATAAGATACCGCTGGAAAGCCCCCAGCCCCAGCATGGGCCACTCCACCATAGATAGCTTCACCCCAACCAAAATCGATTACTCTAAAATTCGTACGTGCCAAATATGATACAATATAAGACCTCACAGTTGTGAATAATAAGCTTCGTTCCTTCATCACCATCAAGTCGGCAACAGATTGCAAGTACTCTTCTTTCATCTCACCTTTCACTTTATTTATTAACTCCACCGCATACCCAA
>Ga0123341_1000589_pt1 | contig 23188 bp, 18 predicted proteins | sample Turbeapinknodule_FD_89959 | JGI IMG/M metagenome (GOLD analysis project Ga0123341, IMG submission 89959) | Root nodule microbial communities of legume samples collected from Mexico - Turtle bean Mexico pink nodule | ecosystem: Host-associated > Plants > Roots > Nodule | place: Mexico: Nepantla...
AAACAACTGTGTACAATTTCTCTATCCCTATCTCTTTAATTCAGTTTTGTTATTTTGGAACTGGTATAAACAACCGATTGTTTCGCTAAAACAACCAATTGTTTTTCCAGCTTTGTGCTTTTGCTGTTTGTTTTGGAAAAACTAAATCCTTAATCAAGGTTCTTCTGAAGTATTTTCATTCTAAGCTTAAAAGTTTTCAAAAATCCTTCTTAAACAATTCACCCCCCCTCTCGTTTAAGGTCATATATTCTAACAGGTAGGACCTTTAGGTACACGTCAATTTCCTTCCCGAAGACATGAAATTTTTCTTGGGATTCACTTCGTTTGTACGTGTCTATGTCCTTGTGGGAGTTCATTTGGGAGGTCTCAGCCAGAAGGGCTTCAGGAGCCCATCGATAGAGGGCTTGGTAGTCAACGAAAGGAGGAGGGTTTGGTGTTGTTTTGGTTCTGGCCATCTTAAGCAAATCTAAGGAAGAAGAGAAAGGAAGAAAACGAGGGTTTAGAAGAAGAAGAGGGCGCAACCTAGAAAACCCAGAAAAATAGAGATGCAAAGCGAAAAACAGAGGAAACATAAAGTGTAGAAAATCTAAAATGTAGAAAACATAAACAGTCCCAGAAAAGTTATAACATGTTATGGGCAGCGAAATCATAAAGCAAGAGCAAGCAACAAGTAAAGTTCATACCTTTGATCAAGTATGTTTTGAAGTTCTGAGTTTTGAAAGAGGAAGAGAGAGCGTTTTGAACGAAAGAAAAGCTTGGAAATGATTTGCTTAAGTGAAAATAATGGAACAGTGAAGAGAGTGTAAGGGTTTAAAGGTTTGAACAGTATATGAAGAAGCGGAAGCGCCAACGAGTGATAACTGTTGATCTTGCCATATGTACGCTGATATAGAAAGTATGGTGAGATGTCACTTTGGTGTACTGTTCACGTCCCGTTACCCCGTGCCACGTAGGTCGCCTAGGGCGATCACTTAGTCTCTTCGCTGAAACAAGTTACAGTTCGAGACTGGGGGTCTTGTGTCCCGACCAGTCCTCGGTCATCGACTCCAGTGACTGACCTCAGACATCGCACACCGGTGCCTGATAGTAGAAATGGGCCACGTAAGGTGGGTCCCAGATACACATATCAGGTTGTTGGTCAGTCTTCGGATATCGGTAGCATGGACCTCGACGTTGGAGATCGACATCAGACCTCGCCAGAAGAGGGAGAGATCGGACGTCGACAATCTGAGCAGTTATATTGGGCCACGTAAGGTAGGTCCCAGAATTACACAATTATCAGTTGAAAACAACAGATATGAGGAAAGCCTAAGTCACGAGGGATCCATGCAAATGGTGTGTAGAGAGCATTCAGGCGCGACACGAGTAAATAATCCTTGGAGGCACTAAGGCCTATTAGGGTTAGGGTTTCCAAGGGAAGTTGCATGCATGGAACATGAATACTTAGGGGACCCACGAAATGGATGGCGCCAAAGATTAGGTGCACAAGTTGGTACCTAGGGGGCCACTCTGTTAGTCGTTGCACTCCAGTTAAGGGAAGTTCTATGTGCCAGATTACGCTAAGATTGTTTAATAGCGACGCAAGGACATTCCCCAAGGAACCCTAGACATGGGTAACGAAACATAAGTAAGCCCTGGTTTCAACCTATATAAAGGGTGTTATGAACCCTAGCAAGGCACACAATTTCTAAGACTGAAACTACTTCATACACATAGTGTTTCTTTGCCCTTATACTGACTTGAGCGTCGGAGTACAAACGGTCGTGAATGTGCCCTTTGTATTTGCAGGTGAGAGATTCTTCGATAAAGGAAGTACGATTCTCAGGTGGAGATAGGAGGGCCAAAGGCTGCCGTTCGAGTCAACCGGCGAAGCGAGTCAACCGACGAGAACAACTATAAATAAGAGACTAATCTTTTATACATTTTAGACTTGATTGAGATATGAAATTGTGTTTCTAAATTTCTCAGCACACATATCCAAGTCTCTCGCTATGGTCATCATTGCATTCTTAGAAACTCAAGGAAGTTGACCTAACCACTCCCTTTGTGCTTGCCCCTTATAAATTCACGCTAAAACCAAGAACCTCCATGACCATTCGGTGCTTCCTCCACAAATCTACAAGCCTTCCATTGCCTTCCATTAATCTTCACTTAACACTCAAGAAGAATTGCATAGGTGGATCAGAGCAAGGCTACAATTTAGATAAGCCTTAATTTGAAGTTTGTTTTGGTTGTTCTTGAGTGTTCTTGAGTATGACACACCATATTCTTGTGTTTCTCCATATTTTCTTCATTGTTTTGTAAGTTCTCCACTATTTATTTTGAGTTTCCACCTATTATTTTCAATTTCCAATGATTATTTTCAATTTCCACCGATTATTTTCATTATTTTTATGTACCTTGAATTTCCATGGGTTTTTCTTCATGTTCTTGTTCATTGCTTTTGTTCATCTGACTTTAACTGTTGTAGAGTTATTTGTTTTCAATTTTTGTTGTTTCTTTGTGTTGTATGTTGAATTCGCACCAAAACCTCTATTTTTTTTTGGTGAAATTCGGTTTGGTTCAAATTTGGGCATTTTTCTTGAATGGTTTTTGTGTTTTTGATTCTGTTTTGTGTGAAATTAGGTGAGGGTTAATGTTTCTAATATTGTTTTGTCATTAGTTTTGTATATTTTTTGTTTCAATTGTCACATAATTCTACTTTTCTACCTATTACATATGTGCTTGTTAAAATGTCTCTTAGAAAAGCACACCAAGTGTTTGAGTTTTTGTCATAAAATTTACTATAAGCTTTTAAGCCTTTTTTCTTTTATAATCTTTGAGTTCTTGAGTGTTATTTGTTCATTAGTGCTTTCTATTACATAATTTCCATTGTGTCTTATTAGTTTGTTCTTATTACCTTTGGATTCCTAGATTTCTTCCTGTCAAGTTTTTGTTTCGATTTTTACAATTTATTTTGATTTTATTTTCAATAAAAGAACTGAAAAATTTACAGAAGTTTAGTGAGATGTTTTTTAAATCCAGTTAAAATTTCACATCCGAAAACAAAATAGGAAAAAGATATAAAAAGAAAAAGTCAAGATGTTTTCTATCAAGCAAAACAAGTTTTCAATCTTTGATGCTCTCGGTCTGAAATTTATTACGCCTCATTATTTTGGATTTTTTGAATTGAATATTTTACCAGACTTTCATTATGGTGTTTTTTTTTTATAAAAATTTGAGCCTAAAATACATTTAAAATTTTTGAAATAAAGTTTTGATTCATCTATGCCACGTTAAAAAAAGGGTTAAATTTTGGTGACCTAGGTTTCATCGTGTTTAAACTGTTTGTTTTATTTCTTTCAGAATATACATTTGTTTGACCCAAAATTTGTTGCATTTGATCATGTATTGTGTTGAGGTTCATATATAAAAATTTCATAATAAAGAAAGAAAGGTATAGAAAGAAGTGAGAGAGAGAGATAGAAAAAAGAGAATTAGAGGAAAATCCTTTGTCCGAAGTTGAACCAAACATTGACATAAACTCTTCTTCCATAGAACACCCTTGTGAGAATATGCTTGAAGAAAAATCTGTGTCTGGAGCCGAACTAGATATAGATATAAACTTTCCTCTAGAGAAAAGCCAAGTGAGGGGTGGTTTGAAAAAGAAGAGGAATCTAGAAAGAATGATGAGTATCTTACAACACTTCCTACAAGCATAGTGGAAAAAGAATCCTTAAAGGGGGATTGTAATACTTTGAACTCTCCTTTTCCATTAAATCATGATGTTTACTCTTATTCTCAAAAATCACAAAAACAACACTTTGTGATGTTGTTGCTTAACTTGAGCAATGAACAACATAAAGGAAGCAAAAATATTTTTGAAAAGGGCCCTATTTCTTTCCAACAAAACTTTTATAAAAATAAAGGGCCTTATTTCCTTACTATTTTATTTGAATACACTAGTTTTAATTTTCTTATCTCAATTTTTTTTTATGTTTATTGTAGATTGATATTTGATCCTGGAGGACGAGCATATTTTTCAAAGCAGGAATAAGGATGATATTCGAGATCAACCTTGTAGATCTGAGGACCGATCCTCTTAAGAAGGAGGGAATGTTGGCAGAGCCCTCAGCCACACACAACCACATAATAAGGAGGATGGAGATCTAGAGGTTCTTTATGGATTAATTTGCAAATATAGGTCTAATATGGCTTTTATTTATTTTTGTAGGCCCAATATAGAGGACAAATCTAGGATGGAGAAATGTAAAAACATATCCAAGAAGACCTCCAACTCACCAAAACATAAACTAGAGCTTTGGTCAGAAGAACACAAGAAGATTGAGTTGTTGTTGACTAGTCAACATTATTTTTGGGCCAAGCTTTAGCTTAAATAAATTGTATAAAGTTGTTTAGGATTTCATAGGGCATGTATTGGGCTTAGTAGCATAAAATAATTGTACCAAATATTTGGGCCAAGTAGCATAGGTTTTTGGGCTTGTATTAGGGCCAATAGTAAAATAGGTCTAGTTAGGGTTAAAACTGACTAGTTAGGATAACAATTGGGTTTTTTTGAGTCCAATTTAACCCTAAAACGTATAGGGTATGTTGGAGGAAAAAAATTACCTTGGCATGAGCACATGGACGTCCACATGGTAGCCTAGGAGTGGAGATTATTTAGCATGTTAGGCGTGAGCTAAACATGGAAAGCATGACTCCACATTGCACTTTCTCATTGGAGAGTTTTATTTTAAATTTTCAAATTTTGGCTCCAAAATGTTCAACCCTCTCTTCTATAAATTGAGGTGCTTGACTCTCATTTTTTTCTAAAATCAATATATGAGTGAAGTTCTGCCCAAAATTGCAAGCTTTCTAACTGCCTTATCTAGACTTCTTTAGGATAGACACCTTGATCTTCTTGCTCACCTCTCCAAGTGATATGGCCCAACCAATCAGTCTCTCTAACTCTCATGCACCTTCAAGGAAAGCATAGCTCCATTGGAGCCCTCTTTGTTCCATCCTCTTCATCAAGCTTCCCCCAACTCCAACAAAAATGCAAGAAATCTAATCGATCATGAAGGCAACACCATCTGAATGTTTCAAGTCCATTGAGGAAAATATTCAGAAGATGATAAAGGAAAGCAAAATATTTAAACCTACAATAGGAGTGTCAAATGTTCCAATAAACAAAAAAACCTATAGTAGAATACCGTGCTAAACTAATTAGCAAAATGAAAAGGACAACCTCCAAAACTCATTAAAAAAGGAAGACTATTGTTGAAGATGGGAAGCTTTGATGTGTCAAATCCTCATGAAGCCTGAAGTTGTGTTGTGTTTTTGGTTTAGGTTTTGTTATGGGGTTTAGAATCTTTGTAAGATCAGTCTTGATTCTCAAACAAAGCTTATTTCAATCTGTTTTAAAGATTAAAGTATTTTTCCATGCAAAGGGAAAAATAACCGATTAAAGTTTCGAGACAATCGATTGTTTGTCACTTAGCTGGCAAAGAAGTTTTGAAAATTTTTTCTGAATCAGTTGTATAACTGCCAAAACCTTTTAACCTGTTAAATTGCAGTTTTAACCGATTAAATGTAAGTTTTCATAATAGTTTTTTGAAAACCTGTTTTAACTGACTCAGTTGTTCAAATCTGCCTTTAACGGTAGCTTCTGAAAGATTATAAAAAAAATAGTCTTCTTTCAAATGTTTTAAGATTGATGAACAAGAGAAGTTTTATACTTTGATTTGAGAGATTACCAATTGTTTATGAAAAGATGTTTTACCAAGTTTAGCAAGATTGCTTTTGAGCCTTGCTGTGATTCAAGAACTGATCAATAGGGTTTATGGTGTACTGCAATTTCAGGTGTTTTCTACCCTTGTTTAGTTTCTTGTAATTGTTCATATTACACTCTGTAAAACTGTTGTAAAATCCTGTAAAGTCAGTATGATTCTGGCTTGAGGTGTTGGTTGTGTGCAAAGAGGGTAAGTAAGCTTTGTGGGATTCAAAGTCACCTCTCTGTGGTGTGTGTGTTTGTAATCTGTGATGGTTACATAGTGAAATACTCAGTGGTTTGACTGAGGACTGGATGTAGCTCTAGGATTGAGTGAACCAGTAAAAACCTTGTGTGTAATTCTCTCTATCTCTTCTCTCCATAACTGTTTGATATTTTTTGCTGTCATAAACAACCGGTTAAATCGTCATTTTAACCGATTATAATTATGATATCTGTTTTTGTTTGTCCATTTGATTGGCTTTCTGAATTGCTTTTTTGAGTTGATTGTTAAAGATTCATTCTAAGGAAAGTATTTGTGAAAATCTTTTATAAACAATTCACCCCCCTCTTGTTCTAGCCATCGATCCTAACAACTATAACAGAGACAAAGGCACACAGAAAGACCACACCTTTCCTAGAGGTGAGCATCCCTAAACCTCCTCCTCAACCAATCATTTCTTTAGAAAATGAACCTTTCCAAATAGAGAAACCAATCCCTGACCAACCCATCACATATACTTCACTGTCATCTCAGCATCAACCCAAGCACAAAATTAGACCCATCAAATACTCGCATGGCCTCTCCTAACCTTGCAGCAAAACAATGACTATTGGCCTAAACCGTTAGAACAAGAACCCTTTAAACCAGCTTTCATACCCTTTCACTTTTTGAGAATGTCGGATGCCCAACCTGATCTATTGTACCATCAACTCTCTTCACACATTCCTAGGCCTACATCAATCTTCCATAAAACACCATTATCATTATGGAAAGAGACCTATATATCCTACAAATCTCATTTGGCTACCCAACCTCATGAAACCTCACCCTGCCACCTTAGGCTAATGAAGTATGGTAAATAAGATGGTTCTCTTTACTTATGGCCTTGGATCAATCCCTTGAAGAGATTGAGTACAATATGGGCGACATAAACATCATTAGCAATATTCAATTTGAAAATCATATTAGATGTCATGTGTTCCATGTCCCTCCATCCATGAAGACAAGTAAGAATACTAATTTTAAAGTTAAACATGACTTTGTATGTCCTCGTCTACTAGCCTTAAACTTCAGAAAACACAAGGGGCATGCTCCCCCATCTCTTTAGTGACCAAAAGAAGTCCCTACAACTGGAACCATGGACTAGACCAATGTATACACTAGGAAACGAGGCTTCCTCAAGACATTGAATGAAGTTGAAGTTATCTCTGCATGGCAAACTAACCTTACAAAGAAATCTTTGGAAGTCTCCTCATTTGGCACCCTTAGTCATGAAGTGGATGAGATAGACCCCTTTATTCCCCAATTATCTTTCCAAAAGGCTTGCACAAACCTTCTCTTCAGATGATCTTACATTTGTATTTTTACAAGAATTTGGGTTCAACTTTTAGAGATGGGTTCAATCTCTACCTAAGGGAAACTCTGGCCATTATAATCTTTATAAATACTCTCTCGAGGATGTAAAAGCTCATGTGGAAGATAGATCTGTAATGGAAAAAAAAAGAGGTAGAGGCTGCATCTCATAGTGATACTAAGATTATCTCCTATGATGAAGAAAGTAAAGAAGATTCCCAAGTTGATACTACAAATATTTCCCTTATAAATGAAGCAGACTCTAGTAATCGGGGTCAAACAATTAATGGATGAATATATCAAAGCTCAAGAAGAAAAGAAAAGTCAAGAGCTCAAGAGACTGACCACCACCATACTAGAGAAAATTGAAAACGTTTTCTCACAAATGCTGACTAAATTAAACTCCCTCTCTTCAAACCATACTTGAACCCATTAACAATTGTTTTTGTATATACATGCTTTGAAACAAGAATCTTAGAAACAAGAGAACTAAAGAACAACTACATCTGAATTACAACAAATACGGACATGTTTTGGAAATTTAGGAAAACTTTCTACCATAAAGGAAAGTAATCAAAGGATGCTTCAAGAAACAAAAGTATTCAATCAATGTAAAACGCGCTCTCAAAATTACATTTTATCTCTTTATGAAAATGTAAAAACTTTTGTACACAAAGGTCTCCAAAATAAGTTTTTATAATCCTCATAAGTAAAACACTTTTTCAAATTGTGTTGTTATATTTAATGGATTTAAAACTTAATTCAACCGATTGATTGCATTAAAAGTGAGAACTATGGATTAATTTGAATATCTAATCTATTAAAAATATGATAGATAACAAAACCTTAAATCCATTGAAATTTCCTCAAATAGCAACACTAAATTTTGAATAGTTAAAAAACATTTGGAAATATGATTATTGTATTTTCATAGATTATTTACCTTTATAAACAAAAACAGGTAGACACAAAATCACAAAGACACATATAAGGACATCTTCTTCAAAAGGATTGATCTTCATTCTTCAAATGAATTGGATTCATCAAATATAAGCTTCAACTCCATCTATCTCCAACACATGCTACAAAGGATGTGGGACTAGAAATAAAGCACAAGGCTGAAAGAAAGGTGAAACTTTGCAAAAATTCTCCATACGTGAAGGGCCTCACTTTAGCCTAATATAGGCTTATTTCATGTGGTGCGGGACTCTTATGCACCCTTTCTTGTGTTGACTAGGGTTTGAAGGTGTTTGACCATTCAACACACCCTAAGTAGAGGTCAAATTAGGGCCTAATCAAGGCCCACACATGCTTATACAAAATCCTAAAAATTTTCAAAGGAAACTTTATGTGAGTTGATTTTAGAATTGCACATTTTATTGGTTGCTCTTTGGTTATGATTTTTGATTTAGTAATTATGGTGAGAACCCTAAGAAGATTCTCACTGGACACGAACTTAACCAAGTGGTTACGTAAGTGTGAAGGTTCACTTCAGAAGGGAAAAGAGAAAAAGACAATTATAAGGTGAAAAATGATGCAGCGAAAATCAAGATAATGAATAAGTAAAGAAGAAGAACAAAGCAAATAAAAAATTAAAGATTAGAAGAAGACATGTACGGAATGGAAGGAGGCATAAATAAAAGATAAAAGAGGAAGGGATGAAGAGATCTTATGGGAAGAAAGCAAGTCACCTCACTTGGAGGAGAGGGACTCCAAGATGAGTGATGCAAGAGCCGCCACTTGAGATATTACCCACCCAAGATAAGACCCAAGATGAGAGCTCACAAGTCTCACAAAATCACTCCTGCAGAGTTTCTTTAGTATTCAAAATCAAGTTGAAAATACATGAGGCAGGACACCCTATTTACGAGAAGGGGTGCCTTGGTGGGCAAGATGGGTGAAGGGTAGAAATGGCAAGGGAGAGGGACTGCCTAGGGTGTTGACCATGGTCAAAATCACACCTTTAGGCGTAAATTCTAGAAGGTAGGTTAAAAATCCTAATTCTAGGTGCCTTGTCTTGAAAAAGTGGACTAGCTACAAACCCATTTCGCTAAGAACACTCCCTTTTATGCTATGTGAACCTACTCTAACCTATTTTGCTATTTGGACCCAAAAGTGAGCTCAAATTATTTACAAACATGTTTTTCTGTTTTAAGAAGACCATAAAAAAGAATAGTTGATGTTCTGGTCTATGCGGAGTTCTTCTTCTATTGAGGTCCGTCTGATATTTGGTGGGGCCTTGACTTGATTGTTGAGATGACTGCTCACAGTGTGAATTATCTCTTGAGTCCTTGATCATCTTCTTGGCTAGTCGAATTTTATCAAAACTACACCTATACAATTTTCTACTAGACTAGGAAGAGAGAAGGGAAATCCTAAAAGTCTACACTCCGAAAAAGGAAAGTCTTCTTCTTTGATGCTTCTTCTTATTCAATCCTCCTAGTTTTGGACCTTGTGAAGGGCCCAATGTGGTGTCCCTTAAATGGTCCTCCATTAGAAATAAACACAATAATTTATGCCACTTTTATCTTAAGCGACAGACTATATCCAGTTCTCAATCAACTGGTTGAGTTCCACCACACAGACTAATGGTATGAAGTAAATTTTGAGTATTATTTGGACTTGTAGCCACCCTTGGATAATCCCTTGAGTATTCTCGACATAAGTCATTTTTGACTTAATTGAGTATTCTTTCTGCTTGTAGCCATTCTTGGTTGACCTCGTTGAGTATTCTTTCCCAAGCCACTCCTAGCTCAACGAGTATTCTTCCGAATCATGGCCTTTCATGGTTGACATTGTTAAGAAGTATTCTTTCCAAAGCCACTTCTGGCTCGGCCAAGTATTCCTTACCAAGTCAATCTTGGCTTAATCGATAATTCTTTCCCAAGCCACTCCTAGCTCAATGAGTTTCATGGTTAACTTTGTTAAGAAGTATTCTTTCCAAAGCCACTTCTGGCTCGGCCAAGTATTCTTTACCAAGTCACTCTTGGCTTAACTGAGTATTCTTTACCAAGTCACTCATGGGTTAACCGAGTATTATTTAGGCACCTAGCTACTCTTGGATAATCCCTTATTATTTTCCAAACCACTTCTGGCTTAACGAGTATTGTTTTCCAATAAACCACTCGTAGATAAGGTATGAAGGTTGAGGATTTTAATGATCAATAGATCATTGGGTCTGACTAATAGGGAGTATTGCATCTTTTGATAAGTACAAGGTTTAAGTTTTCCCTTTAGGTTTTGATTGTTGTCTTATTCTCTATGACAAGATTGCACCTTTCGACATATACAATGGATAAGATCTCTTTCTTCAATTGTTGGATGAACACTTACAATATCTTCCATGAAGCTATTATGGATCCAAGGATATGGAAAAACTTGTGCTCTAAGTGTGAGGATCTCTCTTTTCTACTTCTTGACAACTTTAAGGAGTGCTCTTCATCCGAGTAGTGATTTGGCGTAGTGTAACCTCAACTCTCTCTTTCTTCTTCTTGATGATAGAATTTATATAGGTGCTAAAAGAAGATATCCATTGAGAGATTGTTTCTAGCTCTTGAGCAACTTCAACTTTTATACATATCCTTTTTGTGTTTGGCCTTGATTGTGAACATTGCATTTAATGCACTCCATGTAACTTTAAATGTGTTCCTCCTTTGCACAACTTTCTTGATTGCTGACAGTGCTAATCTTCCTAGGTAACACAACCTTTTGCACCAATTCGTGTTAAAAGTGCATATTGTACAGGGCAAACAACTAAGCTAGAGTTGAAAAGCTCTCTGTTAGAAGGTTGGTGAAGAAAACAACTTTAACTATTTTCCCAAGAGATCATTTGATATTGAATTTTAGTTTGCATCTTTAACAGATCTCTTTGACAGATGAAGACAATGGACATTTCGAAGATAAAAAAAATAAGCGTACAAATGTTCAAGTAATGCGAGGTTAAGTTAACTTATGCGTGTGTCATCTAATCTAATAATTGCTTTATCATAAGTAAAGAAAAAATGTGCAATGTTGTATCATCTTATAGATAGAACACTTCAGTCTTACACGATCTATTCTTAAAACCATTCATCTTACAAATGAAGCATGATTCATATTTAATGCTTTATGGTTTTCAGCGTTTAATAAAAATCATAAAGTGTTGAATTTTTCCTTAACACATGTCATCCTAAATATTTTCTCATCATCTCTTTTACCATTTCTTAATAATATCATGTTTCTCTGGACCCATATGCATCTCATCAGTGCTATCCACATGTCTTTGCACTTTGTTGTTGGTATATTTTGTGATAATTCTTACCTCAGTATAGTGACTTGAGGTTTTTCCCACTTAAACCATTCCTCCCTTGCTACCATTTTTCATTCCCCTTTTTCATTATTCCAAGTCTCCTTCTTAAAACCAAATCTTGCCTTTGAATTTGAATTTTTGTACATTCTAAGATATTTTTCTTTGTAAGGTATTTTTTCCATTCCACCTATCTTGCCATAATTTAATTGTTTTACCCCTCCTAGTTTCCAGTTACATATGGTAAAAATAGTTAAACAAACATGCGTCAATCAATTTAATAAATCTAAATAATGAAACACAAGTCCAGTTATTCATTTAGTACCTATCGCAACCAGAATCATGTCAGGACGAAAAAAAATTGAAAAAAAAAAAAACAAAGGAGTTGTCGCCATAGTTCATCAATGAGAACTGCGGAAAAATATTTAAAATAAATGTTCTCAAAACCAAATTTAAGTTTAGGAGTTGATTACATGTAGGAGAAGAATTAAGACCCAAAAAGAATTAAGACCCAAAGACGTTCATCCTAAAGGGATTACCTTTAATTAAATGCACGAATATGGTTTCTAACTGTAGAAACAACTATACTTAATCCTATACCAAATGATGCACATGATCATATAAGTATCTGAAATTATTTACGCGTATTATTTTATTTATTAAATAAGAAAAACAAACACTGCATATATATAAAGACATGTTTAATCGTACAGATACCCAAATAATATTTTAATATAGAAAGCAGTACAATCTACACAATTATATTAAAATAATCAGTACAAAAGAAAAGAAACTAAATACAGTTCTCAATTTTTAAGCACAAAGGATGGGCCAGCGAAAGAAGGGCCTAAAGAAGAAAGGGGCCCAGATTTAACAAAAGCTAAAAGTAGCTATAATTGTATGTAAATGAAAACATTTTAAGAGCAAAATAGCGATCCCACCACATGCTACAAAAAACGAAATAGAGAAAACGGCATGGATGGTGGCCCCACCTACACATCCTTTCATGCAAACCACACGTACCTTGAAATTGGCATGTGAATGCTTTGTGCCCTGATACGTTTCTTAAATGGATAGATTCGGTCTTAAGCCACTTTTCTTCAACCATTTCCCTCTCTAACTTGTAAGCATTGTTCCACTGCTTCATTTCACGAAAGCTCAACAATGATCCGAGGAACATCCTAGGTGGTGCCGGAGAATGCCAAAAACCTCAAGTTTACCCAACAAATTGCTGTTCCTGGGTTAGTTGTCAGAGTAAGTAGTGAACACTTGCTCCTTCTTGGTGGGAATGGTGGTGTTCCTTGGAATGAGAATGGTCGTGACAGCACCAGCAGTTTCCAAACAAAGAGAAAGGAGTGCAGTAGACGAAAGCAGCGGCGAAGGTGGTTGATTGATGATACGGTTGACATCAATACCCTCGATGACTCCAGCATCCTTTGTAACCTGATCGGAGATAAGCCTCAGCAACTTGATTTCTGAATAACTGATCGGAGATAAGCTTCAGCAACCTTGATTTCTGTGTTTTGTTGTTGTAGGTTTACAGATTATAAAGTAACAAAGTTTCAGTTTGTTAGGCTTCCTTTTCTTCTTCTCGATTGCTTTTCCATGGCTCTTGATGGAGCTTTTCTCCTCGCTCGCTAGCAGAAGATGTTCTTTTGGAACTGGGAGCCTATCTTCTTCTTTTTTGCCTTTCGCCAAGTTTCCTTTATTTGTTCTATGAAAAAGTAAAGTTACTTTTATTTGTGTTTACAAAAAAACCCTTTTGTAATGAGTCACCATCTTGTAGATGGTATATGAACAGTTTGCTCCCGCTGCTGCTGTGCTCTACTTCGTGTTTTTCTTTTATTATTGTTTTAAAGAATCAATGATATCATCATTGTCACAAACTATTTTAAAGTTATCAATGTCTAAACAAAATGCAGGACTCATTTTTGTTTCTCCACCCCTTAATGAAATCAATTTCCAATTTTCATATTTGGAGAAAAATATGAAGAGAACTTTTTATCCAAGAGTAAGCTAAAGTTTATTTATGGGAGTATTTCAAAACTAGGTAATAATCATCCTACTTTTGAAGTTTGAGAAAGATGTAATGTCATGATTCTTTCATGGATTATAAGGATTCTAACCTTCTAATTTTTTAAAGTGTTGTGTATATTGATGTTGTTAAAAGTCTTTTGGAAGACTTGAAAGAAAGATTTTCAAAAAAAGATTTGGAAGGTTTGCTTCAAGATGTACACTCTCTCAAACAAGGAAAAATGAATGTTACTCAATTTTTCAGTTATGTGACAATTTTGATAGAAACTTGAGTCTCTAAGACCCACATCAAGCTTCATTTGTGATATTCTTTGTAGTTGTGCACAAAATCGATTCTCCTTCTACCTTTAAAAGCTACAAAATCGATTCTCTCCTATCTTTAAAAGCCACATAATTGATTCTCTCAAATCAACCTTCACTGCAAAATCGATTTTGCACCATTTGGAAAAATTGAAAATAGATTATGCACCATTTGGAAAAATCGAAAATCAATTATGCACCAATTTACAAAGATACAAAAATCGATTATGAACTTGGAAAATTCAGAAAATCAATGCTACTTCTTGAAAACAACCACCATAATCGATTTTAAATAATTATGAATCTATATTGTTGTTAAAAAAAAATGAAGACAAACCAGTTATGTCGTTCCTCAAACCATTTTTCTTGTTCCTCAAAGCACCAACTCTCTTGTTGATTTCGTTCTGGGCACAGGAGCAAACCACATCGTATCACAAAGCTAATTTTATTTATACACAAAGTTAACGTTCACGGGTTCATGGGTCTAAATTTTTTTATCAAGATTCTTTGGTCAACATTCTTCTGCACCCAACAGTGTAAAGAAGAAAAGAAAACTCATTCGTGCAGAACTGCACAACTAGTGGCACTGTAATAAAGAAGGAAACTGAAAACTCATTCACATGCAGATGCCCACATTGTTTAATATTAGAATTAATGGAAGGGTAGCAACATAAATGTGTATTTGTACCTCTACAATCAGCGCAAATCTTCTCAGTTTTGTGAGGAGTGAAAAAACTACCCACCCCACTCTCTCATCCGCACCCACACCCTCAGATACCCTGATCCAAACAAAAACTCTTCCCGCACGCCCCTTCCTCCTCTTTTGTCACACCTAAAAGCAAACAGGGTGTTAGGAGTATAAGAGATGTCTTTAGAAATTATATGTTGTGGAGTGTGTTCTCTTGAAAAATTGGAAGGAGAAGTTTTGTTTGAAAATTTATTTTTATCCTTCAAAGATGATTTGTAAAAGCCACCATTATGAGTAGTTTTGAAAGAGCTTTTCTTTAAAATTTGTGATTCAACCTTCATATCTAGGTGAGCATTTTTTCAAAAGTGATATACTCATATAATTCTACAACATATTGAATTTCTCTCCTTAACCCACTCACAAATCTAGCTATATTTGACTCATCACTTTCATGCATATTTACTTTAGTCAAAATAATTTCTAAATCCTTAAAGTATTCATCTACACTCTTATTTCCTTGATGAAGTCATTGGAGCTTCAACAAGAGTTCCTTCCTATAATGAGGAGGATTGAACAGTTCACGAATACATTGTTTAGAACAAATTTCCATTACAGTTTACCATTACATGATATAGTCCTCAAATTCTAGGGAAGCTAACTTTACACGTTGGCTATCATCTACATCAGACACACTAAAAATTTGTTCTACTTTAGCGTCTCATCCTAATTACACATTATGATCATTATTTCCATCAAAAGAAGGCAACTTAACATTAGCCATTTGGCTCTTGTTATGTTAATGATGGCGCCTTTCTCCATAGTGTTGCATTCTCCCATCTTCATCTCTTCCTCTTGGCTCTTGTTATGTGATATCTTGCTCTTCTAGGCTTCCATTTTCTTCCATGATTTTGTCTCTCTTAAGAGTCCTCTAGATGTTGCAATCTCTCCATCATGTGCCTCATGCTTTCCTCCTTTTAAGTCAAATCTCTCTTAGTTTCTTGAAGTTCCACCATTAGATTGGCCTTGTGAGGAGATGGTGGTTTTGAAGAATCCCTGGATGAAATGTGAGACATGCTTGCACAAAATGAATCAACCCAAATTATCACACAAATATGAAGAAAAAAATTAAACACACTCTCTTAAGTGTATCACTCGATTATTTTAGTAAAAATGAATAAAAGATAAGGTAAGATTACTCTTCACTAAAAAATTATATCTAAATTCCAAAGAGTCTTAAACTTGCAAAGAAATTCTTCAAATGAAATATACCAAAACTCTTATCAAATCACTTAAATGGAAAGCCAATAAACTCCTCCACACAAAAATAAGAATATGTTTTAACACAAACAAGAAAATGACTAGTTCAAGAAAGCTAAACCAAAATAGGAATTGAAAGTAGACAAACTTAAAGACAAACAACAAAGCACTTTGAAAGACTCTAAGAACACTTACTTAAATTTTAATTATGAAGATTTGTAGAAATGATCAAAGTTAGAAGAATAAAACTCCAAAAAAATAACACAATTTGCCACACATCTAAAATTCTTTTAGCAATTTAATTTTGAAATGTGAATGCATATATTTTTTTTCCTTTGTTTTTATTCATTTAACATTTTCATACTCTTCTCATGCATATTTAAATTCCCTTTTCAAATTTTAAAGTTAATTTTGGATTTGATTTCAATTTATGTGAACACTTGCATTTTATGTGTGGAATTAAATCAACAACTACTAAGACAACTTCTAATTGTTTCTAATTCTTCACAATTAAAATCAATTAAGGAGAAAAAACACAATCCTAGAACACTAAGAACATAAGACTCAAGCAAAGATGGCTATAGTAATTTAAATGACAATGGAATTCAGAGCGTAATTTAAATTGCTAATGAATATAGAAACGAAATTGTAAATGACAAGGAATGTAAAATGGAATTGAAAAGACAAGGAATGTAAAATGGAATTGAAAGTGCTCAAAATAAACACAAGCGAATACGATAGTAAGAGTCAACTCAAAATTAAGCATAAAATAAATCATACTCTGAATACCACATGATATATGTTGATTTGAGAATTGCACATATTTTATAGATTTCAGTTGGATTAAGAATTGGATTAACAATTATGGTGATGCCTCATTGAGGATTGCCACTGGACAAGAACTTAACTAAATGGTTAAGTGTGAATGTTCTCTTCAAAGAGCAAAAGAAAAAGACTCACACAATGACAATATGAATTCGAAAGAAAAAGAACTCAAAAGAAAATAGAATGGTGAAAATGGAAAACATGGAATTAGAGAAGAAGAATGGAAAACTTAGACGGTTGAAGACTTCCATGAAGGTGGAGGAATGAAGGAGGTCATGCCACTAGGAGGAGAGGAATTCCAAGATAAGTGATGAAGAGAGTTGTCACTTGAAGCATATTGCCAAGATAAAACTTAGAGAATTTTAGACACTAAGAAAATCACTCATGTAGAGTTTCTTTACTAAAAATATAGTATATTTACAAGAGAGGGTGACCACCTATTTATAGTGATAGGTGCCATATGATTAAGGCATGGAGGGAGACCTTGTAGATGTTAGGGTTTCTCTATGGGCCATGATCAAGCCCAAATTTTATGCTTTTTAACACCTTCTCTTAAAAATATTCAAATAAAGAATAGTTGGTATCCTGGTCCATGCTCTGATGTTCTGTTCTTGATATTCCTCTGAGGGATTGGTGGGCCTTGGGTCCTAGCCTGAGATGCTTGACATAGTCTTGAATAGTCCTTTTTGCTCTTGGTCATCTTTTTGTAAAGTGGGAACTAGTTTAGAAGGCGATGCTCCTTTCATGGTTACATCACCTCTCGATGCTTAGAACACTGACTCAAGGTCCCTATTATAGATTTTAAAAAGAGGATTCAAGGGGATTTAAGGAGATTAGTGATTCACTCAGCACAGGCCAATCCGCTCAGCGGAGTGGCTTTCTTCGTCCTTAAGCATTCGTTTTGGGCTTCAATATTGAATTCTTAGGCTTCTTGAGATTTCAAAGTTTGGGATTCGTTAAGGATTTGCTCATAATTTTGTCAATCACTGCCAAATCTTGGTGATGAGGTAGGATTGGCTTGGATTAGGCTCCAAGTGAAATTCTCTTTATCCTAAATTTGGTTTACCTTGGCTTGAGCCCTTTCTGAGTGAAATTGGGCTATCTTCTTGGTTAAGGATTCTATTTGCTCAACCCTTTTCAGTTTTGCTTAACCCTTTTTTTTATGGAATTCTTTAATTGTACTGACTTGAATTTGCTTAACAATTGTAGATGTGCTCAGTGTTTTGGAGAATTTCAATATGATGATCCATTCTTTGTGTGTTGAGCGAATTGAGTCTGATGTTGCATCCCTGTTTGCTTGTTTTTCTGCACTTTTTTGCACATTTTTTTGCAATTTCCTTCTTCTTTTCATGTTCGTCATGTGCAGTAGTGGTTGGAGTGTTTTGGCATACTTCTTGCTTATATTTATACAAATTCTTCCTAATTTACATTCATTTTTTCCTATGAGTTTTATTACAATTATGCACTTATCATTATACTACCAGAATGTCTTAATTTGTAGTGACAGAGATTTATTCTCTACAGTTAAGAACAATATGAATAAAAAAAACTATTCTTCTAGGAATCTAGATGGAAATCATGAAGATAGTATAATTCTTTATACAAATAAGCTTGCTCAATCATCTTGGATGAAATGTTATCTTGAGTCTAACAATTCTTAAGGAAAAATATTAGTTTGCAGTTTAAATCTTCATTAACCTTTGAATAGAAATTGTTAAAAGAAAATTCAAGTATATATAAAATATTGAATATGACAAACTTTTTGGAAAACTGAACAGTTCCAACATGGTAAGAAATAGTGAAAAAAACCATTAGGTAATTTTATACTAACAGGTTTAATTTTATAAAAAATAACAAAATGATTTTTAACATGTGTTACATGGTGAGTAGCATCAGTGTCAAGAATTCAGGAAATCTTACCCTTTATTTGTGTTTCTAGTGTAAGAGATTCAACATTGTACCTTTGAAACCTAGTTGATGTTATGACTCGGGGAGCTTGATGGTTCTAAGAGTTGTAAAAGTCTTTGTATTGTATCAGCAGTAAAAGTACTCATTTCATGTTACTCTTCTTCGTTGTAACTAGATTGTAAAGAATAGTTATTTACTTTGAAATTGTAGAGTTTATCTTGACTAATAATGATTTGTTCAGTCTTTTCTTTGTACCATGGAGGATATTCATGTTTAGAGTAATATTCATCCACTATGTGGTTCATTTTATGGCATTATAAGAACATTTGTTATCCTCATTATTTGATCGACATTTGCCTCTACCTTGACCACGCCAGCCATTTCCTCTACTCTGCGGTTTCCAAAAAACTCTTATTTTGATCATTCTTATCTTGTGGTTTCCAAGAACCTTTTTCTTATTGTTTTCAATTAGCTTGTTTGTCAACAGTATAGAGGAGAAGTTTTAACAGTAGCACTAGTATGCTACCTTTCTTGTTGAATAACCAAAGAAAAAACCCTATTTATGTTGGGGAGGGGCTTACTATTTTTTTTTTGTTTTAACAATAATTATAAACCTCACTAAGGCATTTTTGAAAAAAAATAACATACTCATATTCTATGTATTGGACAAAAGTCTTGAGGTAGAAGGAGAATCGATTCTCCCTTGTGTGAGAAAAGTGCTGGAATTGATTCAAGTTTTTTTTTCCAGATTAGATCTTGGTGCAGTGGTTCTTTGGTTGGTTCTAATCATCACACGGTTTCTTCTTGTTGTTGTCCAGTTTCTTATTCTTGTTGTCCAGTTTGTTCTTCTTCTTCTCCATTGCCTTCATGATACTACCCAAGTAGCTACGAAGATGACCAAGGAAGCAAAAGATAAAGCACATGGTGAACAATCATCTCAACGAACAATTCAAGACCCCACCAAGGATCACATGGACCTCACCAGAGGAGCTGGGTATAAACCAGCACACCAACTATTATTCCTTTTGGTCTTCTTATAAGATACAAATATGTTGTAAATAATTTGGGCTCTCTTTAGGGGTCCAAATAGCAAAGATAGGTTGAACAAGGTGCCTTTAGTATAATAAGGGGTGTAGGTATCATATTAACTTGTTTCTAGCCCTTTAGGAAGAGATTTTGACCTAGTTTCTAGAAGGACAAACCTAGGATGCGGGTTTGAATCAAACCCTAAGGCTGCCCCTTTTTTAGTGTTTCCCATCCTACCCTTCATGCTTGTTCTCCAAGGCTCCTTCACCTATAAATAGGAGGCCTCCCTCATTGTATTTACAAGTTTAATTTGAATGAAGTAAAGAAACTCTGCATAAATTGTGTGAGCTCTTAGTGAGGCTTATGTCCTCTTAGGTTTGAGGTCTTATTCTGAGTGATTTGGGAAGCTCTCAAGTGACGACCAACACACTCATCTTGGAGCACATCATCCTCCAAGTGGCGTGACATTTCTCACCCACCATCATAAGTTTTCTCATTCCATTTCTCCATTCCAATTTATGTGTTTGTCTCTTAGTTTATCTTCTTTGTTGCTCTTGGGTTTCACTAATAATCATGAGTATGGTGCATTATTTGGGCGGCCATGACCACCGTTGATTTTTACCCTGTGCCCATTTCAATTTTGCAATTGCATTTCATTCTCACCATATCTTGATTTTCATTTTTGCCTCTGTGAAGTGAACCTTCACACTTACTTAACCACTTGGTTAAGTTCGTGTCTAGTGGGAATCTTCCTTAGGTTCTCACCATTAATTGCTCAAATCTCAATCTTAAGTAAAAGTGTCACCATAAATGAAAACATTTAAAAATCAACTCACATCATGTGGTATTCAGAGCTTTGGTTTTTGAGCTTATCTTGTTTAGAGTTGATTGGCACTTTACTTTCTAGCATCTTCAATTCCTTGTCTTTACATTCAAACACCTTTAATTTCTTGTCTTTACATTCAAGTACATTTAATTTCAGCCCTTTACTTTCTTGCTTTTAAATTCGGCATTTACCTTATTCAATAACATTGTTTCGCGTTTTGAATGTTCCTTTATGTCTTTTATTGTTCTTACTTCTTTGCCTTGAGTCATATGTTCTTTTGTGTTCTAGGAGTCCTTATAATTTTGTCTCTACTTACTTGCTTTTAATTGTGAAAGTTTATAAGTAATTAGAAACTTGTTTTAGTAGAAGTAGATTTAAGTTCCAAACAAAAGATTTCAAGTGATCAATTTTTTTGAATCCCAAACTTTTTGTGAAAATTGGAGTTATATGAAAATATGCATGGTCAAAACTATGGACATTTCATTCCCATAATCCAAGAACAAGTATAAAAAAATAAAAGAGAAAAGAGAAGGGAATTTGCGCAAGCTATTTTGTGTTCCAATATTTCAAAGAGCAACATTTTCAAATTTTGGGTTCATCTTGATTGGCAAATTGATTTCAACCTTGTGGAATTTTTATCCTTTTGCTTTGAGAAATTTCTAAAGAAAGTTTCATTGTTAAAAGTTTAGTAGGTATCTTAGAGTCTTTTTGTGTGCCTTTTTCTTGCTTGTCTTCCTTTTCATGTTTTGTCATAATCTCTTTTCCCAAAATTTGGTTTAGCTTTCTTGTTTTGAGCTTTTCTCGTTTGTCTTTTCAAATTCCTTAAGTTTTGTTGTGGTTCTTTGAGATCAAGTGTGGTTGGATTTGTCCTCTTTCACTTGAGAATTTTTTTCAACACCAAGATAGGCCTTTGTTGAGAGCATTTCATTCTTGAGTGAAACACGTGAGGAGCGTTTAAATTGTTTTCTCTAATTGTTTGTTTCTTTTGTGCAAAAATTATGGGTCATTTGTCTTTAGGTGAATCTTGAAAACCGAAATCACATCACAAAGCCCACCTTTTGGGAGAACTTGTGAATGTCAAGAAGCGAATGGTCCACAAAGACGAGAAAATAAGCCAACTAGCAAAAAGATTGCAAAGACTAGAAGAAGCTCAAGCGAGGCAAACTCAAGAAAGGAGATGGGAGCCGCCAAGAGCAACTAGACATTCCATGCACTATGGGAGTCAAGAACATGATTGGAGAGTGCACAATTTTGCAAACCGGCACCATCAACACCAACAACAACCACAACATTCTTTTAATTTTGTAAAGTTACCTAGTTTTGGCGGGTAAAATGACCCTACTTTGTATTTAGAATGGGAAGCTAAAGTTGAAAAACTCATTAATGTGTATACGGTCACCGAGGACCAAAAGGTTACGTTAACTTCCCTAGTTTTTTAGACTATGCCATACAATGGTGGCAACAAATTGTATTAGACATTGGGCTAAACTAGACGTCAGTCGTGGTCTCTTGGTATGATTTGAAAGAATGTATGCGCGGGCGGTTTGTTCCTCGACATAGGAATGAACACTTGTTGAAGCTCCAACGGCTTCATCAAGGACCTATGACGGTAAAGGAATATTTTGAGGACATAGAAACATTTTGACTAAATTTAATATGCCTAATAGTGATGAGTCAAAGATAACTCGGTTCGTGAGTGGTTTAAGGAGAGGAATTCGAGATGTTGTAGAAGTACGACTATTCTTCTATAAAGAAGTTGCTTCACTTAGCCATCAAGGTGGAATCACAAATTTCTAAGAAAACAACTTTTAAACATACTCCAAATGATGGTTTCTACAAATCTTTCGGGAAGGATGCAAACAACATTTCTTCATTCTAATTCCCATTTTTCAAAAGAAATCACTACTCACCAAAAGGTTTCTAAAGACCACCTTTCTATTGAACCAAGTGGTGTTCAAGCTTTGAAGAATACAAATCCTTTGAAGGATGTTGAAGGCTAGGCTGTGCTTGCTATTGCTGAGCTGTCTTAGATAAGATCTAGGGTAGATTGAGTTTTGTAATCCACTCTTGATTGAATCCAAAGCATAAGCATTCTCAATCTTTTTAAAAGAAAAGTGTTTTTCAAACTAAGTGAAAAACAACCAATTGTTTTGTCGAAACAACCGATTGTTTTATACTTAGGAGTTTTTAGAAAAGGTTGAAAACTGTTTTTCAAATGGTTGAGCTGTTAAAACCAAAACAACCGATGGATTCGAGGAAACAACCGATTGTTTGTGCTTTGACTGAGCATTAAATGATTTTCTAACTGTTTACGCTCCAGTTTTTAATGCTTTGACCAATCTTTAAAGGAAATTAATAGTTTGTTAAGATTTGATAACAAACAACAACTTTGATATATACAGAAAAACATATTTGAAATTTTTCACTGATTCTGATTTTGAAAAGTTGAGATTGCTTAGAGATTGAGATTAATCAAAGAGTGTGAGATAGGATTTTTCTGCTTGTATTGATTTCAGATTTGCTTTTGTAACAAGTGTAATCCTTGTATCTGTTGAAAGAAACCTTGTGTGTTTGCTGAGAAGTGTTGTGTCTTCTTGAGGGGATCAAGATCAGCATTCTTAGTGTTGGTGTGTTGACCAAGAGAAGTGTGTGTCTTGAGGGGATCAAGGCCACTTTCTTGGTTGTGTTGTAAGTGATCTAGGTTTGATTGCTTA
>Ga0123341_1000591_pt1 | contig 23145 bp, 4 predicted proteins | sample Turbeapinknodule_FD_89959 | JGI IMG/M metagenome (GOLD analysis project Ga0123341, IMG submission 89959) | Root nodule microbial communities of legume samples collected from Mexico - Turtle bean Mexico pink nodule | ecosystem: Host-associated > Plants > Roots > Nodule | place: Mexico: Nepantla...
ATTATTAATAATTGGTAATTTATTCTACCTAATTGATTAATGGGTTTTTTTTTTTAAATCGATATTATAGCTTAAATGTTGACTTTAAAAATATTTACAATTTTTATTTCTGTCTTTAATACGTTCTATTTTGTTTTATTTTTCATCTATTTTTATTGATTGTTTTTATTTATATTTTTAATCTATTGTATTTCATGTATGTTTATTTCTTAACAAATTAACCTTTAAGGCCCTTAAAGTCACCGTTCAGTGCCACAAAAGTTGAGAACTCTGAGGGTATTTGAGAATGAAAATAATTAAATGAAAGTAGGAATAATTTCAATCGATGAAACATTACATTTGTACTGGATTTAAGTCTCTAAAATATAACACTGTATAAAAAGAGTGTCCATAATGTTGTTCATGCCATTATCGTCATCAATTTGGATGCATTCATTGTGAATCTTCTGAGAATAGATGTGGACAGAATTATATATCTACAAAGAGATGGATATTGAATCATCTCCAAAGTCCAAACCACTTTAAAAATGTTAAATCACCACAAATCCTCATTAACAACTCTTTCAGTAATAAATAAATTAAATTAACAATGATACTTTAGAGGTATCCCAACCCATATACATGACCATAAGGTTACATCCCTGGTTTAGAAAAAAAACAAACATTATAACTCTTAACCTACATCTTTACATACTCATAACTAGAGAAAAAGTAGCATAAGCAAACAGCACCAGCTCTTCCCAGAAAAACTGCACCCATCCTGCATGAGAGCCTAAAAAGAAGCAAAGCAAAGCATGTAAGGCACCATGATCACAAAACACTTAAAATAGTTTGTGATACTTGCCACTCCAAGCCACCGTCTTCTCATTGACATTCCTTCGGCATTAAAACGCTTCAATTTCATTGCCCTCACCCTCCATAGTTCACCGAACATATTACTATGCTTCCTCAAAACACCTCTTTCAATCTAATTCCACAAAAAACATACACTTCAATAATGCTTACAATTCTTTAATCTTTAAAACAGAATATCGATAATAAGACATTAAAAAGATGAGAAGTTGATGCGTGAATAAAGTGGTGAACCAGAGATTAAAATTTTGCACTAAATAAGATTGTATTTGAAATGCTTCAAAGATAGTGTGGAGAATTAGCACCTATTGAAAATGTAGACAGGTCAGAATTGGTGCCATATTAATTTTCAACTTGGGCTTTGTCTTTAATGTTTACTTGTTCGTCATCAATCCATACGGTTTTAATGTAAGCAATCTTTTCCCAATCTTCACCTTCTTGTTTCTTGCATCGCTGTTTGAGCAACGGACAGTCTCTAATCATGAGTTCTGAAATGGATTCGGGCAGATTTTCCTCTGACAAGCATTGGAGAATTGGACAATTATGAATAACCAATTTCTTAAGAGAGGAGAGGTGAGAGAGACCCCTGAAGTCTAGTTTCTTTAGATTTGGACAATCTTTTATGCTTAGCTCAGTAAGAGAAAGTGGAAACAAACCTTTACTCGGAAAACACTCCACATCCCCTTCTTCAATATACAAGGATTCTAGAGAAGGGTTGGTTCCCCAAACCCCCTTCTTTAGTGAGGCAACAAATTTGGAGCAATTTAAGAGAAACATTTTTTTTAGATTTGATGGCAAACATCCCTCAGACAACTCCACTCCTGGACAATCCTTTATATGCAGATAACTAAGAGATGGAAGCAGGGAAGACATGCATTTAGGCATTGATTTCAATTTCTCCAGTTCAGTAATATGAAATGTCTCTAGCTCAGATGTCAATAATCCTTCATTGGGAAATGATTCAAATTCAGAGCATTTTTTAATTTCCAGACTCTTCAAATGACGATGAGGGTGCCCTTGTGATATTATCTGTAAGTTACGACAATTTCCTAAATCAAGCTCGCGGAGTTTTGGGAATAAGTCTAGAGGAAAGTTCGTTAGAGAGTCACAACATTGACTGATATTCAATTGTACAAGAAAATAGTAGCAATGATTTATAGGAATATTCATGCTCGGACAACAATAAATAGCCAAGTGTTCAAGAGGAGTATGAGATAGGAGGTGCCCAAAATCTATAGTCTTGGGAGTCGAAGCCCCAAGTTGTTCGCACCGCCCAACAATTAGATTCTTTAAATAAGGAAGGTGCTTTGGCAAGTGCCCTTTCAGTTTGGGACATTTCGACACAATAAGACATTGAAGACTTGGAAAAGCACCCATCATGCATTGCCATTCTTCCCATTCTTTCATGTCATGAAAGTTCAACATTTCCAAGGATGCAAATGCAGAAGAGCTATTCCCATAAAAATCAGCATCTATCCTCACTATCTTATGAAGGCCTTCAATTTCCAATTGCTTGAGAAATGTCAAAAGTCCAAGGGAAGGCAACCATTGGCAATATTTATAGTTTAAGGACACCATATTCAATAGAAATTTATCAGACAACCAACCTGGAAATTGCGTGCCACAAAAGTAACGGATTGACAACTGCTTCAAATGTCTGGAAGGTTTCAAATTCTCTATTACTTCTCTTTCTTTTATTGGATCCTCATTGTTCAGCTTCAAATCCCATTCTAAACGTAGCCCCACAAGATGTGTTTTATTCTTCAAATCCGCTGCCAACGTATCACAGGGGTTCACAATATTTTCAAGATTTGAAAGTGACAGATATCCATGAAGATCAAGTTGTCCTAGTTGTTGAATACTGAACTCACTACCACTTTTTCCAACCTTAAACTCACCCATCCATACTTGAAGATTCTTCAATTTTCCTAAAAGCACTGGAACTTTTGTTAAAGTAGTTCCACCAAGTTCAAGGCGGCGCAACTTGGTGAGCTCATGCAAAGTCGAGGGCAACTCCTTCAAAGAGGTACAATGGTTGAGCTTCAACACTTGTAAGTTCTAGAGTGAACATAATGAGTCAGGAAGTCTCTCTATGTTTGTGCTTGAAAGGTCTAATGAACGGAGATGTATAAGATCACATATAGTGTCAAGCAACTCTTCTACATTATCACATGAAGGCAATGATAAGACCCGTAAGAACTTAAAATTGGAGATCAACTCATATACTGACATCCCATAGTTGACAAAATTTATAAATGTTCGCAGCCCTTTAGCATCACATAAACTCCTATACTCATCACATTTAGCAAGATTCCTTACAATTGAAAAGTGACGGGTTGTTTTTGGTACTCTTTCTCCTTCTGCTTTATCAACTCCCGACCTGAAACACATCTCACCAGAAACATACTTTGCTAAATCATTTACAAGGTCGTGCATGACAAAGTATGTTTTGTTATACCTAATTGACTGCTGAAAGAATGACCTTGATAATAGATCATTGAAGTATTGTTCACCTACTTCTTCTGGAGATTTACTCGGCTGAGAGCAATGTAGATAATTTTCTGCCATCCATAAGAGAATTAAGCTCTCTTTGTCAAACTCATGGTTTTTGGGGAATAACGCACAGTAAGCGAAACATCTCTTGAGATGAGAAGGGAGATGATAATAGCTCAACAACAAAGCAGGGAGAATGTTACTATCTTCTATCGGTAAGTCCCATATGTTGCTTTCTAATACACCTTCCCACTCTGAAACAGATGACTTTGACTGTAAAAGAGATCCTACCGTTTCAAGGGCGAGTGGCAGTCCTTGGCACTTTTCAACTATCTTCATGCCAATCTCCTTCAACTCAAAATTCAACTTAGAGTTATCATCTTGCAATGCATGGTTTACAAAAACTTGCCAACTATGATCTTCTTGTAATTGCTTTAGTCGGTGTATGTTGTTTGACTCCAAAGTAGAAGCAACTTTGTTACTCCGTGTTGTGACAAGAATTTTACTTCCCTTAGCCCCATATTTAAGAGGAGTTCGCAAAGTTTTCCACTGGTTTCGATCTTCATTCCAAACATCATCCAGAACCAGAAAAAACTTCACTCCAGTCAATTTTTCTTTCAGTTTTCCATGAGCCATTTCTAGGTCTTCACTATCATCTTTTGATTTAGTGAAAGCCCCAATAATTGCTTTTGATACTGTCAAAACATGAAACTCATCTGAAACACAAACCCAAGCTTTAAGGTCAAATTTAGCTTCCTTCATCTTTGGGTCATTGTATACATGTTGAGCAAGTGTGGTCTTACCCATCCCGCCCATACCCACAATAGAAAGTATAGACAGTTGGTTATGATTGTTACTCTCAGATGTGAGCCAATTAAGAATAATTTCTTTCTCCTCATCTCTGCCATAAATAACCTCTTCAGCCACCAATGATGAAGATTCATTTTTTTTCTTTGACACTTTATTACCCAACCCATATCCAACACCACTAGAAATTTTGAAATCTTGAACAACCTTTTGGTTTGAGAGAGATTCTAGATCATCCAGGACTTCTATCATCTTGGATTCAAAACTGCTTACCTTGCTAGCACTGCACTGGAATTCAGCTACCGACTGGTTTTTGGAGCATTCATAGTCTATTTCATCCAAGAGATCCTCTGCATCATACAACGCGTCTCTAACCTCATCAAGCCATTCTTTGACCAATGAGTTACTGAACTGCTTTTGTTCTGCATCATTAACCACAGCATTGATGTCCATCAGCTTCCTCTTCAACTTTTTCAGCAGCCTCTCATCTAGCTTTCTCCCTCGAAAGTAGTCCAGAACTTGATGAGAATCCAGCTTGTCAAATAGCACCTGTAGAACAGCACCAAAAAGAGCACCACCAAGTGTTTCTAGAACTGGCATGGTTGGAAAGGAAGTGGCCAAATGAAAGAGAAGAAAGGGTTGTGAAAACTGGAAGTGGAGCTTAAGTATGTGAATCAATGGCTGAGTGTGAATGCAGATAGATTTGTTGGAAATTCATTCACTTCAATTCGCTTTAGTTGCTTTTTTCACTTCAATGAAATTTCTACCGACTTTAAGTCTTTTCTGGTGACTAACTTTATATGACTAAAGAAACCCAAGGGACCTTCATGTCTCATGATCATGACCAGAGCAAATTAGAATCTCAATAAAGCATTTCAAACTCAGTTCACAATTTTTCTTTACATACCCATTACTTCTTCTTTTATGTGTGTATATATATATACACATACATACACTATATCTTCAAACAGAAACATTGTAGAGGGTGCAAAATAAGGATGAAAGTAATATTGAGTATTTAATTTTTTGTTGATACTTATATAGGGTAAGATGAACCAAAGATAAGACAATAACTGCTTTCTTAATGATGGCTTTACCTCAAGATTTGATGGTCAACCAATAGTGTTCAGAGTAATTTTCCAGAAGATGAAATATATAATATATGCTTGCAGATTCATCTTCTTTCCCAATGAGAGACAACATATTACCTTATGTTAATTCAAAGAGAATCAAAAGAGTAATAATAAGTAAGAAATTAAATTAATAGAAAGTCTTGGTGTGAAACACTACAAGTTTTCTTCTCATTCCAAATTTTTGTGTCTTATTTTCTTCTTGAATAGCAACACTCAATTCAATTATTTTGTTTCTTTTTATTGCTAAGCCACTACCATTCAAAGACTTTCAAAGGCTTTGGCAGGAAGTTGGTCGTCCCTAAATTAGATTCCAGGTTCATATCATAGCAACGAGATAGCAAAGACGACGGTTCCTTTTCGAACCGTTGTGATATCTTTCATTTATTTACAAAATTATCATCGAGTCTCTTATAACAACTTATTTATAAACCGTCTTTGTAGGAAGTTGTTAATGATGTTTATTGTATAGTGTAGATCTAGTGATGTAAAATGTTGAACATGTGTTACATTGCTTAGAAAATCAATGTAATATATGCAAATACTATAATAGTTATGAATATTGAAGTAGTGAAAATTACTAACAATTAGGGAATACAAAATAATCTAGAATATTCAAAGTCCATATAGATAGAAATATCGCAAATAGAGCCATTGCAACACCCACCAACAGAGTAGTTCCCCATCCCGGGGCTAATTTATCATATTCTGAATTTAAAGGTTTTAATAAATTTCCCACAACAGTTCGTCTTGGACCAAATAAGTAGAGTCAATCCAAATCTTACAAGTCAGTTTTGTTAGGTTGAATTTTTCTTAAATTTTACTATCTTAATATGATATCAGAATCATTCAAAGTCTATCCCAGTGGAGATTTGAGTCTATTGTAAACATTCGATGTCCTTAATGCCCTCGACATAAGTTAGAGATCCCACATTAGCTAAAGATAAGACTAATTTGTTATCCAGACCTATCCTAGCGAGGTTTATTGAGTCGGTTTCCTGAGAAAGAGTTAGATTTAATCTCACTTCTTAATATGAAAGCCTTGGTTTGCACAAAATTTTGGAAAAATTCTCCCGATATAGTTTCTCCTGAAATTCCACAAAAGAATCTCGACTGAATTTGGGACAAAATGTAACAAATTTCAGGTCAAACGGACGAGTATTCACCTGGGAAAAAAATCAAACAGTTTCACACACAAACGAACCTTCCTTTCAGCCTTGGTAGTGATGAATAAAAAATTTACTGCGAATCTTCTGTGACGAATCTGAGGCTCAAATCTTAGCCAAAACTCAACAGACACAGTGACGAATGTCTGGTAAAAATTTCAGACACAAATACCAAAGGAGTAGGGCGTAGTAAGTCCCAGACCGAGAGTGAACAAAACTGGTTTTCCGAAAACAAAATGTCTAGGGTTTTCTTCCCCCTATCTTCTTTTTCTGATTTTTTTATGGACGTGCCTCCTTACCTGGGTGCAAACAACATATGAAAGTACTTGTGTGAATTTTTTCAGTGTAATACGGACTCAAAAAAAAATTGCAAAAAGTAGGACAAAATTTTAGTTTGCACAAAATTTCTGAAAAATTCTCCCGAAATAGTTTTTTCCTAAAATTACAGGTAAGAATCTCAATTGAATTTGGGACAAAACACGAAAAATTTCAGGCGAAACGGACGAGTATTAACCTAGGAAAAAAATCAAACAATTTCACACACAAACAAACCTTCCTTTCAGCTCAGGCAATGATGAATAAAACGTTATTGCCAATCTTGTGGGACGAATCTGGGGCTCAAATCTCAGCTAAAACTCAATAGAGACAGTGACGAATGTTTGGAAAAATTTTAAGACCCAAATACCCAAGGAGTAACGCGTAGTCTATCCCAGACTGAGAGTAGAAAAAATTGGTTTTCCGAAAACAAAACGTCCTGACTTTTCTACCCCCTATCTTCTTTTTGTGATTTGTTTATGGACGTGCCTCCTTACCTGGGTGCAAACAACATATGAAAGTACTTGTGTGAATTTTTTCAGCACAATATGGACCCAGAAAAAAATTGTAGAGAGTAGGGCGAAATTTCATAAGTTTCGGCATAGGATAGCCTTGGTGTGCCCAAAATTTCTGAAAAATTATCCCGAAATAGTTATTTCCTGAAATTCCATGTAAGAATCTCGACTGAATTTGGGACAAAAAGCGACAAATTTAAGGTCAAACGGATTCGAATTCACACAGGAAAAAAATTAAACAGTTTCACACACAAACGAACCTTCCATTCAACCCTGGTAGTGACGAATAAAAAATTTATTGCAAATATTGTGGGACTAATCTGGGGCTCAAATCTCAGTCAAAACTCAATAGACACAGTGAAAAATGTTTGGTTAAAATTTTAGACTCGAAATACCCAAGGAGTAAGGTGTAGTAAGTCCCAGATCGAGAGTGAACAACACTGGTTTTCCGAAAACAAAACTTCTTGGCTTTTCTGCCCCTTATGTTCTTTTTGTGATTTGTTTATGGACGTGCCTCCTTACCTAGGTACAAACAACACATGAAAGTACTTATGTGGATTTTTTTAGTGCAATACGGACCCAGAAAAAAATTACATAAAGTATGACAAAATTCCACAAGTTTCGGTAAAGGATATCCTTGGTTTGCACATATTTTTTGAAAAATTCTCCCGAAATAGTTTTTTCCTGAAATTGCACGTAAGAATCTCGACTGAATTTGGGACAAAACGCAACAAATTTCAAGTCAAACAAACGAGTATTCACTTAGGAAAAAAATCAAATAGTTTCACACACAAACGAACCTTCCTTTTAGCCCTGGCAGTGATGAATAAAAAATTTATTGCGAATCTTGTGTGACAAATCTAGGACTTAAATCTCTTCCAAAACTCAATAGACACAGTGACAAATGTCTGGTAAAAAGTTCACACAAAAATACCCAAGGAGTAAGGCGTACTAAGTCCCAGACCGAGAGTTAACAAAATTGGTTTTTCGAAAAAAAACATCCTGGCTTTTCTACACCGTATCATCTTTTTGTGACTTCTTTATGGATGTGCCTCCTTACCTGGGCGCAAACAACACATGAAAGTACTTGTGTGAATTTTTTCAACGCTATACGAACTTAGAATTTTTTTTTGCAGAAATGGAGGCGGAATTTCACAAGTTTCGGTAGAGGATAGCCTTGGTTTGCACAAAATTTATGAAAAATTCTCCCAAAATTGTTTTTTCCTGAAATTACAGGTAAGAATCTCGACTGAATTTTGGACAAAACGCAACAAATATTAGGTCAATTGACGAGTATTCACTTAGAAAAATAATCAACCCATTTCACACAAACGAACTTTCCTTTAAGTCTTGGCAGTGATGAATAAAAAATTTACTGCAAATTCTCTGGGTCAAATCTGGGGCTCAATTCTCTTCCAAAACTCAACAGACACAGTGACAAATGTCTGGTAAAAATTTCACAAACATACCCAAGGAGTAAGGTGTAGTAAGTCCCATGCCGAGAGTGAACAAAACTGGTTTTCCGAAAAAAATGTCCTAGCTTTTCAACCCCCTTATCTTCTTTTTTTGATTTGTTTATGGACGTGCCTCCTTACCTGGGTTCAAACAACATATGAAACTACTTGTGTGAATATTTTCAGCGCAATATGGACCTGGAAAAAAATAGAAGAAAGTAGGGCAATATTTCAAAAGTTTCGATAGAGGATAACCTTGGTTTGCACAAAATTTTTGAAAAATTCTCCTAAAATAAATTTTCCTGAAATTCCACTTAAGAATCTTGACTGAATTTGGGACAAAATGCGACAAATTTCAGGTCAAACAGACGAGTATTCACCTAGGAAAAAAATCAAACAGTTTCACACACAAACGACCTTCCTTTCAGCTCAGGCAGTGATGAATAAAAAATTTATTGCAAATCATAGTAGGGCAATATTTCAAAAGTTTCGATAGAGGATAACCTTGGTTTGCACAAATTTTTTGAAAAATTCTCCTGAATTAAATTTTCCTGAAATTCCACTTAAGAATCTTGACTGAATTTGAGACAAAATGCGACAAATTTCAGGTCAAACAGACGAGTACTCACCTAGGAAAAAAATCAAACAGTTTCACACACAAACGACCTTCCTTTCAGCTCAGGCAGTGATGAATAAAAAATTTATTGCAAATCTTGTGGTACGAATCTTGTGCTAAAATCTCAACCAAAACTCAACGGACACAGTGATGAATGTTTGGTAAAAATTTCAAACAAAAATACCCAAGGAGTAAGGCGTAGTAAGTCCCATGCCGAGAGTGAAGAAAAAGCATCCACCGAGACTAGATTGGAAGATAGTCATGTGCTCTATGAAAGCAATCGAACATCATGTGAACTGGTTTTCCAAAAACAAAACATCCTGGCTTTTCTACCCCCTATCGTCTTTTTGTGATTTCTTTATGGACGTGCCTCATTACTCTGATGCAAACAACATATGAAAGTACTTGTGTGAATTTTTTCAGCGCAATACGAACCCGGAAAATAATTTCAGAAAGTAGGGTAAGATTTCAAAAGTTTCGGTAGAGGATAGCCTTGGTTTGCATAAAGTTTTGGAAAATTATCCCGAAATTGTTTTTCCTGAAACACCACGTAAGAATCTCGACTGAATTTGGGAAAAAATGCGACAAATTTCAAGTTAAACGGACGAGTATTCACCTAGGAAAAAATCAAACAGTTTCACACACAAACGACCTTCCTTTCAACCATGGCAGTGATTAATAAAAAAACTTATTGCGAATCTTGTGGTGCGAATCTGGTGCTGAAATTTCAGCAAAAACTGAACAGACACAGTGACGAATGCCTGGTAAAAATTTCAGCCAAAAATACCCAAGGAGTAAGGTGTTCTAAGTCCCAGACCGAGAGTTAACAAAACAGGTTTTCAGAAAAAAAAATCGTCCAGGGTTTTCTACCCCCTATCTTCTTTTTATGATTTCTTTATGGACGTGCCTCCTTACCTGGGTGCAAACAACATATGAAAGTACTTGTGTGAATTTTTCAGCGCAATACGAACACAAAACAAAATTGCAGAAAGTAGGGCAAAATTTCACAAGTTTTGGTAGAGGATAGCCTTGGTTTGCATAAATTTTAAAAAATTCTCCTCATATAGGTTTTCCTGAAATTTTACGCAAAAATCTAGATTGGATTTGGGACAAAATACGAAAAATTTCAGGTCAAACGGATGAGTATTCATCTAAGAAAAAAAATCAAACAGTATACCACACAAACGAACCTTCCGATTAGCCCTGGCAGTGATGAATAAAAAGTTTACTACGAATCTTCTGGGACGAATCTGGGGCTCAAATCTCAGCCAAAATTGAACAGACATAGTGAAGAATGTTTGGGAAAAATTATAGACAAAAATACGCAAGGAGTAAGGTGTAGTAAGTCCCAGACCGAGAGTGAAGAAACTTGGTTTTTCTGAAAACAAAATGTCCTTTGCTTTTCTACCCCCTATCTTCTTTTTGTGATTTGTTTATGGACGTGCCTCATTACCAGGGTGCAAACAACACATTAAAGTACTTGTGTAAATTTTTTCAGCAGAATACGGACCCAGCAAAAAAATTGTAGAAAGTAGGGCAAAATTTCCCAAATTTTGGTAGAGTATTGCCTTGGTTTGCAAAATTTTTTTGAAAAATTCTCCCGAAATAGTTTTTCCTGAAATTCCACTCAAAAATCTCGATTTAATTTGGGAGAAAATGCGAAAAATTTCAGGTCAAACAAACGAGTATACACCTAAGAAAAAAATCAAACAATTTCACACACAAACGAACCTTCCTTTCAACTCTGTCAGTGATGAATAAAATATTTACTATGAATCTTCTGAGACAAATCTGGGGCTCAAATCTTTGAAAAAACTCACCAGACACAATGACGAATGTCTGGTAAAAATTTCAGACACAAATACCCAAGGAGTAAGTCGGAGTAAGTCCCTGACCGAGAATGGACAAAACTGGTTTTGCGAAAACAAAACGTCCTGGCTTTTCTACCCCCTATCATCTTTTGGTGATTTGTTTATGGATGTGCCTCTTTACCTTGGTTCAAACAACTCATGAAAGTACTTGTGTAAATTTTTTCAGCGTAATACGGACCCAGAAAAAAATTGCAGAAAATAGGACAAAATTTCACAAGATTCGGTAGAGGATATATAGCCTTGGTTTGCACAAAATTTCTAAAATATTCTCTCAAAATATTTTTTTTCAGAAATTTCACATTAGAATCTGAAGTGAATTTGGGACAAAATACGACAAATTTCAGGTTAACCGGACGAGTATTCACCTAGGAAAAAAATCAAACAGTTTCACACACAAACGAACCTTCATTTCACTCATGGTAGTGATGAATAAAAAATTTATTGCTAATCTTTTGGGCCGAATATGCGGCTTAAATCTCAGTCAAAACTCAATAGACACAGTGACGAATGTCTGGTAAAAATTTCAGACACAAATACCCAAGGAGTAAGGCGTAGTAAGCCCTAAACCAAGAGCGAACAAAACTGGTTTTCCGAAAACAAAACATCCTGACTTTTCTACGCCCTATCTTCTTTTTGTGATTTTTTTATGGACGTGCCTCCTTACCTGGGTGCAAACAACATATAAAAGTATTTGTGTGAATTTTTTCAACGCAATACGGACCCAACAAAAAATTGCAGAAAGTTGGGCGAAATTTCAGAAGTTTCGGTAGAGGATAACTTTGGTTTGCACAAAATTTCTGAAAAATTCTCACGAAATAATTTTTTCCTGAAATTCCATGTTAGAACCACAACTGAATTTGGGACAAAATGCAACAAATTTCAAGTCAAACAGGCGAATATTCACCTACGGAAAAAATCAAACAATTTCACACAGAAACGACCTTCCTTTCTACCATGACAGTGATGAATAAAAAATTTATTGCAAATCTTGTGGGAAAAATCTGGGAATGAAATCTTAGCCAAAACAAGTTTCGGTAGAGGATAGCCTTGGTTTGCACAAAATTCTCTCGAAATAGTTTTTTTCCAGAAACTCCTGGTAAGAATCTCGACTGAATTTGGGACAAAACACGACAGATTTCAGGTCAAACGAACGAGTATTCACCTTGGAAAAAAAGCAAATAGTTTCACCTGGGTTTATTATGTGTCTTCTTACCTGGGTGCAAACATCATATGAAAGTATTTGTGTGAATTTTTTCAGCACAATACGAATCCAGAATTTTTTTTGCAGAAAGTAGGTCAAAATTTCACAAGTTTCGGTAGAGAATAGCTTTGGTTTGCACAAAATTTCTGAAAAATTCTCCCGAAATAGTTTTTTTCCAGAAATTCTTGGTAAGAATCTCGACTGAATTTGGGAGACAACACAGCAAATTTCAGATCAAACGGACATGTTTTCACCTACGAAAAATATCAAACAATTTCACACACAAACGAACCTTCCTTTCAGCCCTGACAGCGATGAATAAAATATTTATTGCGAATCTTGTGGGATAAATCTGGGTCTCAATTCTCAGCCAAAAATCAATACACACAGTGATGAATGTGTGGTAAAAATTTCAGACCAAAATACCCAAGGAGCAAGGCGTAATAAGTCTCAAATTGAGAGTGAACAAAACTAGTTTTCCAAAGACACAACGTCCTGACTTTTCTATCCTTATCTTCTTTTTGTGATATGTTTATTGACGTGTCACCTTACCTGGGTGCAAAAAACATATGAATGTACTTGTGTGAATTTTTGCAGCGTAATACGAACCCCGGAAAAAATTTGCAGAAAGTAGGGCGAAATTTCACAAGTTTCGGTAGAGGATAGCCTTGGTTTGCACAAAATTTCTGAAAAATTCTCCCGAAATAGTTTTTTTCCAGAAATTCTTAGTAAGAATCTAGACTGAATTTCGCACAAAACACAACAAATTTCAGGTCAAACGGACGAGTACTTACCTAGGAAAAATATCAAAATGTTCTAGCCCTAGCACTGATGAATACAAAATTTATTGCAAATGTTGTGGGATAAATTTGGGCCTCAAATCTCAGAAAAAAAATCAATAGACACAGTGACGAATGTGTGGTAAAAATTTCTGAGCAAAATACCCAAGTTGCAAGGTGTAGTAAGTCCCAAACCGACAGTGAACAAAACTGGTTTTCCAAAAACACAACGTCCTGACTACTCTACCCCTATCTAGTTTTTGTGATATGTTTATCGACGTGTCTCCTTACCTGGGTGCAAACAACATATGAATGTACTTGTGTGAATAGGAACCCAGAAAAAAATTCCAGAAAGTAGGTCGAAATTTCAGAAGTTTCGGTAGAGGATAGCCTTGGTTTGGACAAAATTTCTGAAAAATTCTCCCGAAATAGTTTTTTCCAGAAATTCCTTGTAAGAATCTCAGCTGAATTTGGGACAAAACACGACAAATTTCAGGTCAAACGGACGAGTTTTCACCTACAAAAAAAATCAAACAGTTTCACACACAAACGAACCTTCCTTTCTGCTCTGGTAGTGATGAATACAAAATTTATTGCGAATCTTGTGTATATATCTGGGGCTCAAATCTAAGCCAAAACTCAAAAGGCACAGTAACGAATGTCTGGTAAAAATTTCAGACCAAAATACCCAAGGAGCAAGGCGTAATAAGTTCCAAACCGAGAGTGAACAAAACTGGTTTTCCAGAAACACCACGTCCTGACTTTTCTACCCCTATCTTCTTTTTATGATATGTTTATTGACGTGTCTTCTTACCTGGGTGCAAACAACATATGAAAGTACTTGTGTGAATTTTTTCAGCGCAATACGAATCCAGAAAAAAAAATGGCGGAAAGTAGGGCGAAATTTCACAAGTTTCGGTAGAGGATAGCCTTGGTTTGCACAAAATTTCTGAAAAATACTCCCAAAATAGATTTTTCCAGAAATTCCTGGTAAGAATCTCAACTGAATTTGGGCCCCAACATGACAAATTTTCGGTTAAACGGACAAGTTTTCACCTACGAAAAAAATCAAACAGTTTCACACACAAACAAACCTTCTTTTCAACCGTGACAGTGATGAATAGAAAATTTATTGCGAATCTTGTGGGATAAATCTGAGGCTCAATTCTCAGCCAAAAATTAATAGACACAGTGACAAATCTCTGGTAAAAATTTCAGACCAAAATACCCAAGGAGCAAGGCGTAGTAAGTCCCAAACCGAGAGTGAACAAAACTGGTTTTCCAAAAACACAACGTCCTAGCTTTTCTACCCCTATCTTCTTTTTGTGATTTGTTTATCGACGTGTCTGCTTACTTGGGTGCAAACAACATATGAAAGTACTTGTGTGAATTTTTTCAGCGCAATACGAACCCAAAAAAAGTTTGTAGAAAGTAGGATGAAATTGCACAGGTTTCGGTAGAGGATGGCCTTGGTTTGCACAACATTTCTGAAGAATTATCCCAAAATAGATTTTTCCTGATATTTATGGTAAGAATCTCGACTGAATTTGGGACGAAACATAACAAATTTCAGGTCAAACGGACAAATATTCTCCTAGGAAAAAAATCAAACAGTTTCACACACAATTGAACCTGGGACGAATCTTGGCATTGATGAATAATAAATTTATTGCGAATCTTCTGGGACGAATCTGGGGCTCAAATTTCAGACAAAACTCAATAGACACAGTTTCGAAATTGTGGTAAAAATTTTAGATTAAAATACCCAAGGAGGAAGGCATAGTAAGTCCCAAACCGAGAATGAACAAAACTGGTTTTTCGAAAACAAAACATCCTGGCTTTTCCACCCCCTATTTTCTTTTTTATGGACGTGTCACCTTACCTTGGTACAAAAAACATATGAAAGTACTTGTGTGAATTTTTTCAGTGCAATATGGACCCAGAAAAAAATTGTGGAAAGTAGGGCAGAATTTTAGAAGTTTCTGTAAAGGATAACCTTGGTTTGCACAAAATTTTTGAAAAATTCTCCCAAAATATTTTTTTCCCAAAATTACACGTAAGAATCTCAATTGAATTTGGGATAAAATGTGATAAATTTCAGGTCAAACGAACGAGTATTCACCTACGAAAAAAATCAAACAGTTTCACACACAAACGAACCTTACTTTCAGCCATGATAACGATGAATAAAAAATTTATTGCGAATCTTGTGGGACAAATTTGGGGCTCAAATCTCAGCCAAAACTCAATAGACACAGTGGCGAATATCTGGTAAAAATTTCATACCAAAATACTCAAGGAGCAAAACGTAGCGAAATTGGTTTTCTAATTACACAACGTCGTGGCTTTTCTACCACTATCTTCTTTTTGTGATATGTTTATCGACGTGTCTCCTTAGCTGGATGCAAACAATATATGAAAGTACTTGTGTGAGTTTTTTCAGTGCAATACAGAGCCAGAAAAAAATTTCAGAAAGTTGGACGGAATTTCACAATTTCGGTAAAGGATAGCCTTGGTTTGCACAAAATTTCTGAAAAAATTCTCCCGAAATAGTTTTTTCCTGAAGTTTCATGTAAGAATCTCAACTGAATTTGGGACAAAACGCGACAAATTGCAAGTCAAACGAACGAGTATTCACCTAGGAAAAGAATCAAACAGTTTCACACACAAACGAACCTTCCTCTCAACTTTGGTAGTGATGAATAAAAAATTTATTGCGAGTTTTGTGAGACAAATCTTGGGCTCAAATCTTAGCCAAAACTCAATAGACACAGTGTCGAATTTCTAGTAAAAATTTCAGACAAAAATATCCAAGGTGTAATCCATTGTAAGTCCTAGACTGAGAGTGAACAAAACTAGATTTCCGAAAAGAAAACGTCATTGCTTTTTTACCCCCTATCTTCTTTTTGTGATTTGTTTATGGGTATGCCTCCTTACCTAGGTGCAAACAACATATCAATGTACTTGTGTGAATTTTTTTAGCGCAATACGGATCCAAATTTTTTTTGCAGAAAGTACGACGAAATTTCACTAATTTCGGTAGTGGATAGCCTTGGTTTGCACAGAATTTCTGAAAAATTCTCCCAAAATAGTTTTTTCCTAAAATTCCACATAACAATCTCGACTGAATTTGGGAAAAACGCAACAAATTTGAGGTCAAACGGACAAATATTCACCTAGGGAAAAATTCAAACAGTTTAACGGACAAATGAACCTTCATGTCACCCTAGTAGTGATGAAGAAAAAATTTATTGTAAATCTTGTGGGACGAATCTGGGGCTCAAATGTTAGCAAAAAATCAATAGACACAGTGACGAATGTCTGGTGAAAATTTCATACCAAAATACCGAAGGAGTAAGGCGTAGAAAGTCCCAGACCGAGAGTGATTAAAATCGGTTTTCCGAAAACAGAAAGTCTTGGCTTTTCTACCACCTATCTTCTTTTTCTGATTTGTTTATGGACGTGCCTCCTTACTTGGGTGCAAACAACTTATGAAAGTACTTGTGCGGATTTTTTTAGCGCAATACGGACCCAAAAAAAAAATGCAAAAAGTAGGACGAAATTTCACAAGTTTCGGTAGAGGATAGCCTTGGTTTGCACAAAATTTTTGAAAAATTCTCCCGAAATAGTTTTTTCCAGAAATTCCTGGTAAGAATCTCGACTTAATTTGGAACAAAACATGACAAATTTCAGGTCAAACGGACTTATTCACCTAGGAAAAAAATTAAGCAGTTTCACACATAAACCTTCCTTTCATTCCTGACAGTGATGAATAAAAAAATTATTACGAATCTTGTGGGACAAGAAGTTCTCCGTCGTTATCACTCATGCTAGGGCACCGATGGTAACTCTTCATGAACAAGATGCATTCTGAGATGGCCTCGCCATCCACCACCATCAATGGTTACAAAGACTCTAGCCGCCAACACGAATTATGCATCTAGAAATACATTATCGATTACACAATTCAAAATGTATTTTCAATAAGGAAAAAATGATTATTTCACCAATCCTATCAGGCTGCAGGTTGAAATCATGGGTGTAGGGAAAAATGATCCTTCAATCATACTAAGAATGTAGAATATTTATCCTAAGGGATCTACTAGATCCCCTCGTAAAAGCTTCATTATTCCTCGGTGGGAAGGGAAAACTAAGAAAAGACACATGACTCTAGACGAATTACTCTATGAAGATCAACATTTACTTATAGATTTTACTTCCTGCACCTTTATAATTACTAATTGCACCCACATAATTTTTTAAATGACCATTTTATCATTGTTAATGGTGATTTCTGGGTTACCTATTATAAATATCTTTTGATTCCATAATTTTTGAAACAGGTTTCTGGAATAAATTTTCCCTAACAGAACCATATAGTCATTGTTGAAATAAAAATAAAAATTATGGAGCTACATTGATTCTCCTTTTTACAATAACATAGGAGGAAGGAAATCTGATAGTGGATTGATTGTTGATGTCTTAAATCATTGTCATGTGTCATGTTTCATTGTTATTCTATCACATCGTGAGCGACATTTTCGTGAATCTAACGAAAAAAAAGAACATATTGACTTATATTAAATAAAATTGAAATAAAATTGGAATCAAATTAATAATTTTAAAAATTGAAAGATTACACTGAAAAAAGAAGTTCTAAGTATGAAAAAAAAAACTATTTATCCTTTTCTTTTCTCGTCGTCTAATAGAGGTTCGAAAGAAACTGATTTTTCAAATTTCAAAACACTACTGATTGGTGTAAGCTCAATCATGTGGGTTGAAGAAAAAAAAGGATTTCATTGACATAACATTATATTTTGTATTGGATTTAACTGTAAGGTAAGGAGGATTTACAACTTGTTGCCATCTCAAACTAGTTATATATAATGGAATCGAGCAAATTAATTAAATGCATTTCTTTTGAGTTTTAAAATCACTTTTAACAGTATTAAGGCCATGAAGTATGAATCAAAGAACAAGTGAAGACAATTCTTCATATTGTTAACACGTAAAAGTCCACTTTTCACAAAATAATATGTAGTTAAGATTAATGGAGAAGACACACAGAACATGAAGAAATTTTGGATTTAGGTGATAATTGCTTAGTAATTATCAGGGATAATTAACTGAAGGGAGCCCTTAGAAGTTTACAATTAATGATTTTGAAGAAAAGAAAGTTGAATCTTTTTAAATGCACTTGCATGATGGAACCTTTGTAATTGATAACTTATTAAATTCAATGTAAAATTAAGTCCATAATCTTGACAGAAAATGAGGTGTACATTCATTACAATACATTAAATGGAAAATATTCATTCATATGTTTACACACAAACTAATGTCTGAAAGAAATTCAAGTATTTTTCAGACTGTGGAAAGAATATTTGAGCTTCATCACTCTCAACATCTTTGTTGTGTCCTGGTCATCAGCAATCATGAAAAACAAATAAGATTAGTCAATTATGCTGCTAATGTTTGCTGATCAGAAAGAGTGAAATATTCTCAGTAAACAAGATTGCAGTATAAGTAAGACCAGTATTTGAAATTCGCCAAATGACTAATATATTTGCCAAGGACTTTTATGTATGTGAGTGGACAAAATTAAAGAATGCAAAGCAGAATGTTGACAGTAATTCGTATATGAGAGTTTCTTCCAGAGAATTAATACAGTGTTTTGGAATTCAAGAAACATTTCAAGACAGAAACTATTTGTTGTGTTATTAACAGAAAAACAGATTTGTGGAATGGTATCAAAAGAACATTAAACATGAATAGTTGAGAAGAAAACCAACCCACATCATAGGAAGCTGTGGAATGAGAAATACTAAGTTCATAATGCTTACAATTATCTTATCCAGAAAATTGAATCCAGTTGACTCTAAAATAAGGCGTATGGTGAAAAGCTATAGAAATCATATTTTATAAAAAATAAGGGAGAAGAAAGGTATAATATTGGAAATGAAAATGATATAATGTAAGTATAAAATAAGAAGAAGGAAGAAAGAGAGTGATGAGGAAACAAGTTTACCCAACAAGTACTTTCAGACTTCATACTTTTCCCCCTTCCCTATTTTCTATGTTCCCTAAGTATAAGCATCTTTCCTCAACATCAAAAGTGAATATCGATGATAGAAATTGTTGCACCTAAAATAAAACATTAGAAAGAATATGAGTGATGAAAATAGTCAACTACAAATTCAAATATTGGCACTAAATAAGATTATATTTGAAATGCTTAAAAGATACTGTGGAGGATTAGAACCTGATGAAAATGTAGGCATATGAGAATTGGTGTCTTTGGAATTTCCAATTTGTGCTTCGTCTTAAATGTTTACTGGTACACTATCAAGCCATATAGTTTTAATGTGAGCAATCCTTTCCCAGTCTTCACCTTCTTTTTTCTTGTACCGCTGTTTGAGCAACTGGCAGTCTTCAATTTCCAGAGTTGAAATGGATTCGGGCAGACCTCCTCTGGCAAGCATTGGAGTACAGGACAATTTTGAAGAATCATTGTCTGAAGAGAGGAGAGGTGACAGAGACCCCTGTAGTCCAGTTTCTTAGATTTGGACAATCATTTATGACTAGCTTAACAAGAGAGGGAGCAAACCTTCCCCCGGAAAACACTCCACATCCTCCTTTTCAATACGCAAAAATTCTAAGGAAGGGTTGGTTCCCCACCACCTTCTTTAGTGATGCAACAAGTTCAAAACAATTGAAGAGACGCAATTCTTTTAGATTTGATGGCAAACATGTTTCAGACCACTCTAGTTCTGGACAATCAACTATATACAGAGAATTAAGAGATGGAAGGAGGGAAGACATACGTTTAGGCATTGATTTCAATTTCTCCAATTTTACAAAAGAAAAGAACTCTAGTTGTGGTGCAAGTAATCCTTCATTGGGAAATGATTCAAATTCACAACATTTTTTAATGCTCAGCCTCTTCAAATGATGATGACGGTGCTCCTGTGATATCATTTGTAGGTTATGACATTCCTCTAAACGTAGGTGACAGAGTTTTGGGAATAAGTCTAGAGGGAAGTTTGTGAGAGAGTCACAACATTCACTTATATTCAATTCTACAAGGAAATGGTAGCAATGGTTTATAGGAATATTCACCCTCAAACAAGAATAAATACTCAAGGAATGAAGAGGAGTATGAGATAAGAGGTGCCCTATCATGTCAAACGAAGATGTCTCCATCTTCACACCTTCAATTTCGACTTCCCTGGGAGTTGAAGCCACAAGTTGTTCGCAGTGCTTAATAATTAGATTATTTAAATGAGGAAGGTGCTCTGGCAAGTGTCCTTTCAGTTTGGGACAATCCGACACATTAAGATGTTGTAGACTTGTAAAAGAACCCGTCATGCATTCCCATTCTTCCCATTCATTCATATCAATAAAGCTTAACTTTTCCAAGGATGTAAATGCAGAATAGCTATTCCCATAAAAATCAGCATCTATCCTAACTATCCCATGAAGGCCGGAAATTGTTAACTCCTTGAGAAATGGTAAAAGTCCAAGGGAAGGCAACCATTGGCAATATTTACAGCTACTCAAGGTTAAGGACACCATATTCAGTAGAAATTTATCAGATAACCAACCAGGAAATTGTGTGCCAGAATAGTTAAGGATTGAAAATTGCTCCAAATGTATGGAAGGTTGCAGATACTCTAGTACTTCTCTTTCTTTTATGGAATCCTCATTGTTCAGCTTCAAATCCCATCTTAAATCTAGCTCCACAAGATGTGTTTTATTCTTCAAATTCGCTGCCAATGCATCATAGGGATCCACAATATTTTCAAGACTTGTAATTGACAGCTTTCCGTGAAGATCAAGTTGTCCTAGTTGTTGAATACTGAAAAAACTACTACTTTTTCCAACCTCTAACCCACCCATCCATACTTGGAGATTCTTCAACTTTTCTAAAAGCACTGGAACCTTTGTTAAAGTAGTTCGCACAAGTTCAAGGCGGCGCAAACTGATGAGTTCATGCAAAGTGGAGGGCAGCTCCCGCAATTTGAAACAATTGTTCAACTTCAACACTTGCAAGTTATACAGTGAACATATTGAGTCGGGAAGTCTCTCTATCTGTGTGGCTGAAAGGTCTAATGAACGGAGATGTATGAGATCGGCTATAGTGTTTGGCACCTCTATTATGTTATTAGAAGTCAAAGATAAGAGCCTTAAGAATTTAAAGTTGGAGATCAACTCTTGTATTGACAACCCATAGGTTACAAAATTTATAAATGTCCGTAGCCTTTTAGCATCACATAAACTCCTATACTCATCACATTCAACTGTATTTAGTAAAGTTGAAAAGTGACGAGTTGTTTTTGGTACGCTTCCTGGTCTGTCAACACCCAATCTGTAGCACATTTCACCAGAAACATACTTTGCTAAATCATTCAAAAGGTCATGCATCACAAAATATGTTTTTTTGTACCTAATTGACTTTTGAAAGAATGACCTTGATAATAGATCATTGAAGTATTGTTCTCCTACTTCTTCTGGAGACTTACTCTGTTGAGAGTATTGTAGAAAATTTTCAGCCATCCATGATAGAATTAAGATCTCCTTGTCAAACTTATGGTCTTTGGGGAATAACGCACAATAAGCGAAACATCTTTTGAGATGAGAAGGAAGATGGTAATAGCTCAATAACAAAGCAGGGATGATTTTACTATCTTCTATTGGTAAGTCCCATATGTTGCTTCTCAGTACACCTTCCCACTTTGAAACAAATGACTTTGACTGTAAAAGACCTCCTACCGTTTCAAGGGCCAGAGGTAGTCCTTGGCACTTTTCAACTATCTTCAGGCCAATCTCCTTCAACTCAGAAATAGACTTAGAGTTATCACCTTGAAAAGCATGTTTAGCAAAAACTTGCCAGCTGTGATCTTCTTGTAATTGCTTTAGTTGGTGAATTTTGTTTGACCCCATGGTAGAAGCAACTCTATTAATGCGTGTTGTGATAAGAATTTTACTTCCCTTAGCACCATATCTAAGAGGAGTTTGGAATGATTTCCATTGGTCTCGGTGTTCGTTCCAGACATCATCCAGAACAAGGAAAAACTTCCTTCCTATCAACTTTTCTTTCAATCGTCCCTGAACCATTTCTATATTTCTGCTATCATCAGTTGACTTATGAATTGCCTCAAGAATTGCTCTGGTTAGCTTGAAAACATCGAATTCATCAGAAATGCAGACCCAAGCTTTGATAGCAAATTTAGCCTCTATCGTTGAGTCGTTGTATACATGTTGAGCAAGTGTGGTCTTACCCATTCCGCCCATACCCACAATAGCAAGTATTGATAGTTGGCTGCAGTTCTCATTGTCTGATGTTAGCCAATTAAGGATCATTTCTTTATCCTCATCTCTGCCATAAATAACCTCTTCAGCCACCAACGATGAAGATTCATTTCTTTTCTCTAAAACTTTATTACCCAATTCCGATCCCACACCACCAACATTTTTTAGACCTAGATCATCCTTTTGGTTTAAAAGAGATTCAAGGTCATCTAGGTGTTCTTTCAGCTTGGATTCAAGACTGCATACCTGGCTAGAACTGCTTTGGTATTGAATTTGTGACTGAGTTTTGGAGAATTCATAGTCTATTTCATCCAGCAGATCCTCTGTGTCCAGCAAGACGTCTCTGACATCATCAAGCCACGCTTTAACATATGGATTTCTGAATTGCTTTAGTTCTGCATCATCAACCACAGCATTGATGGACACCAACTTCCTCCTCAAATTTTTCAGCAACTTCTCATCCAGCTTTCTCCCACGAAAGTAGTCCAGGATTTGATGAGAATCGAGCTTTTGAAAAAGGAGCTGGAGAACAGCACCAAAAAGAGCACCACCAAGTGTTTCAAGGAGTGGCATGGTTGGAAGGGAAAGTGGGGAAATGAAAGAGAAGAAAGGGTTGTGAAAATTGGAAGTGCAG
>Ga0123341_1000593_pt1 | contig 23129 bp, 15 predicted proteins | sample Turbeapinknodule_FD_89959 | JGI IMG/M metagenome (GOLD analysis project Ga0123341, IMG submission 89959) | Root nodule microbial communities of legume samples collected from Mexico - Turtle bean Mexico pink nodule | ecosystem: Host-associated > Plants > Roots > Nodule | place: Mexico: Nepantla...
AAAATAAGAATTTAGTGTTGCATGCCGAGAATTCTGAGCTGAAGGCCGAGAAGGGGGCGGTTGAGGCAGAGCTGGATGGAATATTGACGAAACTTTGGAGCTGCTCAACCAGAGTTTCTTCCAAGCCGTCGGACAGGCTCACATCCTTTACAACGGTCCACTACTCTCCGGTGAGTCTGACCCTAAAGGTGAAATATTCGAGAGTCGGATCTTGTTGAGGGCTGAGGTGAGGGCTTTGGAGAGCACAACTAAACCTGCAGCGATTGAAGGTGCTGAAGGCGAAGATCAATAGGTCTTAGGCTTTTAGTGCTTTGTTTCCTTCATTCAGGATGTGGCCTTTTACCGCTTTTCCTTCGAGGCTGGGGTATGGCTTCTTCCTACCTTTCGAAGATGAATAAAACGGTTGTTTCTTTGCATATTGTGGCTTTTTTTATTAAGTTGAGTAGTCGGTCGATAACTTATTTGAGCAAGTTAAGTAAGCAGTCGATCAATTAATTGAACAAAGAAAATTGAACAAGTTAAGCAAGCGGTCGGTAACTTAATTGATCAAAGAGAATTGAACAAGTTAAACAAGCCGCTTGATGGCGCTCATAACGTGTTTTGAGGTTTCGGCAGGGTATGCCTATTTTGGTTTTATCCTAATTGAATTGTGTCCTTGGATATCGACAGGGTATGCCTATTAAGGTTTCATCCAGACCGAACCAAGTTTTGTGTGGTATTGGTAGGGTATGTCGATTAAGGCTACATCCAGATCGAGCCAAGTTTATTGAGGTATCGACAGGGTATGCCGATTAAGGCTACATCTAGACCGACCAAGTTGGTGAGGTATCGGCAGGGTATGTCGATTAAGGTTACATCCAGATCAAACCAAGTTGGTGGGGTATCGACAGGGTATGTCGATTAAGGCTACATCCAGATCGAACCAAGTTGGCGGGATATCGGTAGGTTTTGCCGACTAAGGCTACATCCAGACCGAACCAGGGTTTGAGAGATGTGTGAACTTAGATTACCAGTAATTGAAGAGAACCACCTCGTTAAAACCTTCCCGACTGAAAACCCTCCTTAGAAAAAAAATGGTCGGGTGAGAAAAGAGTACGTAAATTTTATTAGTCAACTGTAATAAAATTTGAGGTGCATGGCGTTCCACCTCCTCGGTACAACTCTGTTCGACAACCATTCTAAGTGATATGCCCCCCCAATTTCAATTTCTCGAATCCAAAAGGATCCCTCCCAATTGGACGAGAACTTTCCTTCACTATTCCTTGTGTCGCTCCTCATTCTCTAAACGAGATCTCCTTTCTGGAAGCTTCTCGGTCGAACCTTTGTGGTGTAGCGCCTTGCTACCCAAAGCTTGCACGCTGCCTTTCAAATCTTGCTCTTATCATGGAGCTCATTGACCAAGTCTAGGTTGACTGCGAGGTTTTCTTCATTTAGGTCAGATCGAACATCTGCCTTCGAACGGTAGACTCGCCTACGTCAACCGGGATCATTGCTTCGGTGTCGTACGTTAGGTTGTACAACGTCTCTCGGTTGGATGACTGAGGGGAGTAGCGGTATGCCCACAGGACCTCCAACAGTTCTTCGGTCCATCATTCTTTTGCTTTGTCGAGTTGCTTCTTTAGTTTGTTCAGGATGACCTTGTTAGCTATCTCGGCTTGCCCGTTTGTCTAGGGTGCTCAACTGAAGCTGTGATGGATTTGATGTCGAGGTTGTCGTAAAAGGGTAGGAGTCCTCGATTGATGAATTGTCGGTCATTGTGGGTTATTATCGTGTGCGACACTCCGAATCGGCAGAAAATACTTCGCCATACGAAATTTTCCATGTTTTTGGCGGAGATGGACACGAGTGGCTCAGCCTCGATCCATTTGGTGAAGTAGTCGACTCTGACCAGGAGGAACTTTGTTTGTCCCCTTCCTGGGGCAAAGGGACCGATGATGTCCATTCCCCAAATGACGAACGACCATGGGAATGTCATGTTATGTAGTGCTTCTAACTTCAGGTGATGCAGGGGGCCGAACTCCTAACACTTGGCGCATTTCTTCACATAATTTGCGCAATCTCTCTGGATGGTCGTCCAATAATAATTAGCCCAGAGGACTTTGGCAGCCATTGTTCGAGGACTTTGAGGACATATTCCGCCTGATCCTTGGTGAGGCACTTCAGCAACGGCGTTGAGTAGCTCTTTCGGTATAGATCTTGGTTGGTCATGGTGTACCTTGAACATTGTTGCTTCATGGCTTTCTCGTCCTAGAGCATACGCGTACTGTGTTCAAGGTATTAGACGATTGGGGTCATCCAAGTCTCGATCTTTGCATTGGTGACCACTAGGCATTCGGCCTCTGCCACATTAGGTTGTCTCAGCCAGATCTACATGACCGACTTATGGTGGTTCTTTTTCTTAGATGTTGATAGTCGAGAGAGTGCATCAACGCGCTTGTTCTCCTGTCGGCGTATGTGCTCTAACATTGCCTTCTGGAGCCGAGTCATACTGTTGCGGACCGTGTGATAGTACCTTTGGAGCAAAGGTTCCTTAAATTCAAAGTCACCCTTGACTTATCCGATCATGACTTGGGAGTCGCTCTTGCAAACTAACTTGCGGGCTCCCATGTCGTATGCCAGATTCAGCCCAGCCAGGAGAGCTTCGTACTCTGCTTGGTTGTTGGTGGCCTTGAATCCGAACTGGAGGGCTTGCTCCAAAAGGAGGTCATCGAGCCCCTCCAGAACGACCCTTGCTCCGCATCCGATCCTATTTGAGGAGTCGTCTACATACAACGTCCACTCGGTCGAGAGGTTAGGGAGAGGTGTTAGCTCGGCAGAGAAGTCAGCCAAGCAATGGGAATTGATGCCGCCTGTCGGCTCATACAGGATGTCGAACATCAAAAGTTCAACCGACCACCCTACCATTCGTCCTGCAAGGTCGAACTTAGATAATATTTAAAAATGGGATAATCGGTTCTTACCGTGATGGAGTGATTCTGAAAGTATGGACGCATCCGCCTAACCGTCAGGACTAGGATGATAGTCACCTTCTCAATCATTTGATACCTTAACTCGATTGCGTGAAGCGTTTAACTAACGAAATATACTGATTATTCTTCATTCTCCACCTCTTATACAAACACTGCACTTACCGGTACATTAACAAACATTAGAGACTAAAATTACATTATTATTGTTATTAATTTATGAACCGCGAAAAGTATTAGCATAATTATCAATCCATGACTTAATTAAAAATTACAAATATTTAGAGTTTGGTTAATTTATATTTTTGTATTTTATTTTTATGCTTATTATTGGTTCATAAGCTAGCCAATTTAGCAGTAGAACCGAGCAGATAAATAAAACATTATTTTTTTTATGTTTGCAAATTCAGGCGACTTGGTTTATCTGTGCTTATTTTTTAGTTAAATAATTACTTTTCTGTTTTTTAATAAGAAACATATATTTATTTTTTAATGAAGTAATTTTTTTGTAAAATTATAATTTACAAACACTTATTTTAAATTTAACTTCCTAGACAATTAATTTACTAGCCAATAAAGATGGGATTTGACCACATACAACTTTGGTAAATAGTGTTATTCTCTTACTCTAGTAAAATAATATAACTATTTTTGTGTGTGTTTGGAAATCATAATTATCTTTCACAGTTCCCTTTTTTGAATCATGAAGTTTATAACATGATGAGATTAACTTTTTCAAATATATTCAGTGGAAGCCAGTTTGATTTGAATCATGAATATCCATAGCATAATGAAGTTAACCTTTTTTACTAATATTTTTTCAGACATATGATTAAAAATGTATTACTTCAAGAAGAATATCTTACTCAAGAAGAATTAACTGTTGTTTAATTATAAATGTTGATTAATTGCGAAAATAAAGCCACAAAGCAGTGAAAAAATTGTGTAACTGAAGAGAGCCATTTGTTTTTTCTGTCGCTCTTTTCATGATCAATTTAGGAGCAAAAAACGTGTTCTATAACTTGTAATTAAAAAACAAGTAATGGGATTGCTTCCTGGACTTAACATCCCACACTAAGGGGATTTCTTTTTGCACCCATGCTTTCTTTTTGCACCCATGCCCTTATAATAAGGCTTAACTGGATAGTGTTATTGTCTTTATCAATGGAGGAAAGATTGGTCAACAATTTACAGAATTTACTTCTACATGAAACCTAACATGACTTTTTCTAATGCTAAAAGATTGCTGAAAAACATTTAAACAATTGTATAATTCATGTTATTTGCAAGTATTTTTTTTATTCGAAAGTATATTCTGAATGACACCATCTTAATGTTACTCTTCAAAACGATATCTTTGACAGTGTATGATTTTAAAATCATTCATAGATTCTATAATTCTATAACCTGTGAAATTTTTTTAAAATCTCATAATCTAGAGTATCTGCAAAATTCAGAAAAAAAAAACATAAAATCTTACACCTTTCTATTCAATCAAAACTTAGTTGACAAAATTGATATTATTCCTACTCATATTGAAAAAGTCTTTTTCTCCTCTTACTCACGATTGTCGTTCTTGATTAGGATGTTAGAAGAATATATATAAAATGTTCTTCTACTATTAAGTTACTGCTTAGTCTTAGATAGTTGAGTGTAATAAATGTTCAATAAAATGCATTCCTTAGTATGGTGTCGGTAAACTTATTTAGAAGGATGAGTTTGACCCTTACTTACGTTCATGTACCTGTATTAACACGGTTTCCTCGTGATTAACCTTCTGATATCATTTATGATTTTGCCTTTAATCCTCCTTTTGATCTTGCTTTAGAGTGTTAGAGTAAAATTTAATCAATGTAATTATTTGTGAACGAGGAAATCTTGAACCAAATGGTACAAAATCAAAATTGAGAAAAACAAATTATCATAATTTATACTTTTTACACCAATGACAACTCAATCGACATAATTGGCGGTGGGCAACAATATGGTAGGATTCACAACGAATCTGCAGAACAAGAGAGAACAACCAAGAGAGGAAGAAAGGAGAGAAGAAATACAATTAGAGATTTTACGGGGTTAATTTTATCTTTACATACCTCCTGGAGTGCTGGAGGAAACCATAGGGGTGCAATAAAATTCCTCTAACAAATAACTTAGTACAAATTGGGCTTTTACAACTCAAGGCCCAATTATATAAAAAAACGTTTGGCAGTTTCTTTTTGCATCCCTATATTTTTCTTCATGCACTCTACAATGTTGTGCAAAGACAAAATCATTCCTATATAAAAACTGTACATTTTTTTTTTCATTCTAGATTACGAAATCCGGTAAATTTTTGGATGCTCACGGTAAAATTTTGAATTGGTGCGTCCGGTAACCTCCCAGATTGGTGCTTCTAGTAGTACATGAATGACAGTATTAATCCAATAGAAAAATGCAGAACATACATAATTAAAAAAAACCATTCCAGATCCGCCAATCCGTAATTCAAAATATGCATTCTGAATTCAGAAATCCATAATTAAAAAAAATCATTACCGATCCACCAATCCGTAATAGAAATTAGGCTTCCAGATTCAACACTCTAAAAATCAACCATTTATGCAAACTTTGCTTTTGGAACATCCCTTATTTTGGGATTTATAGAATTGTGGGGTGCAGGAGGAAAAATGTAAGGGTGCAGAAAGAAACTGCCAAAACGTTTTCAACATCTGAATGTGCCACGTAAGCTGACAAAAGCACTTGCTTAAATCAAACATTGCAGCTACCAGCATGAGCGGTCGCCGCCTCCACCATGCTCAGCAAAAACCCAAACTGAATCTCGCCGATGAAGAAAATGAACAACGCTCACACGATGCGCGTGACATTCACCGTGGCCACAGTAGCCGTTGCAGCTGCTATGATATCCATTTTCTTCTACGCGCGAAGGCGCAAGAAGCGCGACTCTTCTTCTAGTTCGTGCTATTTGCATTCCGAACGGAAACCACAGAGTGCATTCAAGCGCGTTTTATCGGATAATTCCTACACTCCGTTCAAGCACCTCAGCAACGACGGTATATTTCAGACTCCTTACACTCTTTTCTGTGTTTGGTTGCATTTAACCGAAGGAACACGTGAAAGTTGAAGTATTCGAACGTGATGCTTAGCTGTAGTAACCATAGGAAATACGCAATAGCTTTTGTTTCCGCAGTTGTAATGCGTTCGATTATTCGAGGACTTTTCTGTTTGTTTTTGTTCGTGCGATTTTTTGCGCGAGGTTTAGAATTTGAAGAGCTTAGTGGAGTTTGGCGATATTTTCCGGAAATTTTGAGCTATGAAATGAAGTGAGTTTGAGGAAGGTTGAATATGAAGTGATGAGTTATCGTAAATTCATAATCGAGATTTTTCTATCAAAGTTAGCACATAATACAGAATACATAAAGCTAGAAATTCGTTGTTTTAATTTTCTTTTGGATTCTTCGTCTGCGTTGAGTTGTGTATGAAGGTTGTGAACATGAAATTGAGTTTAGTTGTTTTCTTGCAGAGAATGCTTCGAATTCGCATCCGTTTGAGGCGGAGATTACAGCATTGTTGAAAACTCCTCAGCCTGAAATTGAATTTGGAACTGAGATAGTGGACATGGAAATGAAGGATTCATATGTTTGGGTTCACTCCGAGACGCAGTTAAAGGAATTAGTTGATGTGTTGAGCGAAGAGAGGTTTTTTGCTGTGGATACAGAGCAACATAGCTTACGATCTTTTCTAGGCTTTACGGCATTAGTTCAGGTAATTTTGAGCATTTTTAACAACTTGTCTCTGATTGCTTATCCCAGGAATCTGTTTGATAAATTTGTTGATGCATTTGTCTTTTTATCTCATTAATCAGATTTCTACGCGGGAGAAAGATTATTTGGTTGACGCAATTGCCCTGCATGATTTTATGGGCATTCTTCGCCCTGTTTTCGCCAATCCTTCAATTTGTAAAGTATGTAAGTTATCGGTATCATATTCTAAAACAAATAAGATTTAGAAATTTTGGGAGAGGGGTTTACTTTTAAAAAAAATGTAAAATATAGTTGGAATAATTCAGATTGTTTACCCGTTTAATTATACTTTTGATCTATCAGGTATTGTAATGTGGGATTTTGGTCTCTTATTTGTCATGCCATCATCTAGTGTTCCATCCGAAAAATCTATTTAGTCTTTAATGGAACATATAAAGGGACCAAAATTGCTCATTTGCATTGCAATACCTAGAGGACCTAATTTGCCAATTGGAATTTTGGGAGACTAAAATCGTACAATTGTGATATTTAGGAACTAGAAGTACATAAGTAGATAGATAGGTATTGCATTAAAAGCATATTGTCTATGGAAGAATATTTTGTTGAGTTGTTTGTCTGTATTTTTTCCATCCAAGTCTATTTATTACAGTTTTTTTCCCTCTCAATGGAAAATTTGTGGATAGGTGTTCCATGGTGCTGACAATGATATAGTCTGGCTACAGAGGGACTTCCACATATATGTTGTTAACCTATTTGATACTTCAAAGGTGAGTTGCCTTTACATGTTGCCATTATCATACCATACAGAATCTTGTCCTCATGCATAACAAAACTGGAGAAATTTGCATTTTACAATTGACAGGCGGTAACCTTTTTTTTTTTAAATCGGTGTGTTGTTCATTTACTGTAGGCATGCGAGGTGCTGTCAAAACCATATAAATCACTTGCTTATTTGCTTGAAACTTACTGTGGTGTGACAACAAATAAATTATTACAGGTTTGACCTACTGTTCTTAATCCTTCATTGAATGAATTTATTAATTAGCCTGGATAACTAATACTTAGTAAATGCAATACCTAAAATTTTCATTTGTTCATTTTCCGAGTTCAGCCTACAATGAGTTTGAGCATTATAAAAGAAATTATAAAGTTATGCCATTCTATTAGCTTTTCCCAATGAGTGGTAGACTTCTGGAGTCTTATCTAGAATGGGAGAATTACTCTTCCATTCAGGGAACTATTTCTCTTTTATAAAGTTTTTATAACATTCTTTGTAATTATTCTTTCACTTGTTTGTTGGGTAAACCTCAATTATAAATTTCTTTTGTACATAGGATTACAGTTGAAACATTTGAAGGAGTTTGACCCGTAGCGGTTGAGATTAAGACTAAAATTTATTGTGATGAAATGGCAAACCGTTACAAATGTATTGGGATAAGATAATAATTGAATATTGCTTGAATGGTGAATTTATACTAACTTTATTGAACAAAAACAGAAAAATTTAGACAGGCATGCTAAAATACAATAGTTGATTGTAGCACGGAACTTTAATTGTGAATTCATTTTCACAATCATGAGGAGGGCAGATGGTGTACTAACGCATCTATTCTGACTTTTTAGTTGTCACAATTTAAATTGAATTTGAGATTGCTCCTGCAAGTTAGAAGAGATTTCTGAATTATACATTTGAACAGCTCCCTTTTCTACTTTTCAGAAGTAGCCATCTGAACAATGAATTATATTGTGCCCACAATTGCATTGGAATTGAATCGTTATGTCCTGTTACATTGGTTATTTATTAATGATGCAGGCAACTAGATATTTAATGAGGTATATCAAAGAATAGAACTTGGTTTCTTATTAAGAAATTGGGTTAAGAAACCCCAATTATGAGGACACTGCAAAACTTTGAGTGTCTGTGCCTCTCAATGCCCAGAGGCCCCAATTCTCTCAAAAAATTACAAGATGATCTCATTTTCTACCTCTCCTCGAATATGTATAGGCCACATGCCCTCTTCAACTATATTACCTAACTAGCCTAATGTACTTAACTACTAATGAGGCTATCGAACAAACCTTTTCGTATTTCATGTATTAAAATGTTTAGGAAAAGACACAATGCTGTTGTTCTGTGTTTGGGATGTTTTTAGTTAGTGCTCAGAATTGATTTATTTTATATGCTTAATTGTAGCGTGAAGATTGGCGACAACGCCCTCTCTCAGCAGAAATGGTACATTATGCCCGAACAGATGCACACTTTCTGTTGTATATTGCAAATTGTCTGATCAATGAACTCAAACAACTGGACAGCGGTATTTATTCTTGTCTTATGTTGTGAGGAAAGAGAGAAAAAATAGAAACAAAAGAAAGTTCTGATAAATGCTAACCATTTTATTTAGTAGACAGAAACTTTGAAAGTCTACCTCATCAAGCTCATGTCCTCCTTTTGTATTTTTCCCATGCCTTAAAAATTACGAGTTTGGAAGTATACATATTATTTTATACCTGAGATGTGCTAGATCTGCAACAAATGATTATGGTATGCCTTAGCATCTTCTCATTTTAACCAGATAACTTTGATGAACTAACTGAAGAAATAAGTTTGATATTTGTCACTTCTCATCTCAACAATTTCTTAGGACGCTATGTTAATGTTGTTGGGTCTAAATTCTGAATTCATTATTTGTCAGAAAACTCTTGTTCCAGTGACAAATTCCATTTTGTTCTTGAGGCTAGTCGGCGTTCAAACATGATATGTTTACAACTTTTCACAAAGGAGATTGAAGGATATCCTGGTGAATCTTCTGCATTATCATTATTTTCTCGTCAAGTGAGTAGTCATGGTTGTCCGTCTATATCAAATGAAACTCAGGTTTGCTGGTTCCTGTTCAGATTTTAAGTATTGTAAGTAGTCAAATTGGATATATTGTTCTAATATGATCTTCTGATTATGTCTTTAGATTATTGTGAGGCAACTTTGCGCATGGAGAGATCTGATGGTGAGTTATTATATGAAGGCTCCTTAAATTGAGCTACCATTATAGAATAGTTTTATGATTATTACTGTGCTGTGTGACTATTAGTCTTTCTTAACTTCCTCTAGTTTAAATACTGCAAATTATGGGGATGGAGCATAAATTCAATCTGTGTTCATAGTCATTTGAGAGGTCTTGTCAATTTGTTTTCAAATTATGGTAACACTTTTTATGCGGTCTGGAAAAATAAAACTCAGTAATAATGGACTAAGAAAAACAATACATTGAGTATTGGTTTTCTGGTATGTTGAAAACACTTGACATATTCAGTTATTTATTGGTGGGATAATTTTTCAAGTCTATTGTATATAGCATTAGAAATATTTAGGTTTAAGTTCATTTCTGCCATAATTTATCCCAAAAATAAATCTGCAAAACTAATTTTGTGATGAATTTAACTTATTTTGGAGAAAAAATCACTTCCTTTGCTAACTTTATTTTTTGGGGGAAAACAACTATTATTTTCCCAGAAAAAAATGTTTCCAAGCATGTGCTTAGTTAAATGAAATAAGTTTATAATGAAGATTCTGTAGCTTGCTGTACAAATTTTGATATAGTGCTGAAAATTTTCTATTTGGTGCCAGAAAATTGTATGTTAGTAACTTAGTAACATGAGTTGATTATTCTGTTGCATGTCCATACTTCAGGCTCGTATTCATGATGAGAGCTTAAAATATGTACTCTCGGACCAGGCAATTGTAGCTTTGGCAAGTCAGCCTTCAGCTAGTCACTCTGAAATACCCAAGACCATAGCCCAGGCTGACATCAATATGGAAATGGGTGTGAACTCTTTCATCATTTCCCCATCTCCTGTAGTTTGCAGTCACCTGAGTGATATCTATCATATTCTTGCAAACAAGTTGGTTAATGATGATATTTATTCAGTGATTCTTCAGAAGTCTATAGGTCAAAATGGGAGTTGTCCACTTTCTATATTTAATTATGCTTTGTTGATAAACAGTAACCTAAGACCTAATTTAGCCCATAAACAACTGGGCCCAAAACATCCTAAACAATTTTCTCGGAAGGCTTCTCGAGATTTGTTTGTTCAAAAGTTCTCTTGCAAATCTCCTGTTTATCACAATTGCCGGATATTTGCTAATGATGGGAGGCTACTTTGTTATTGTGACGAGAAGAAGCTTAAATGGTTTGTGCACTGCATTTTTTTTTCTAATTTTTAGACTAAAAATTTCTGTTGGTTTCTCTTAGATTAATATTTAGATTTCCAGGTATCTTAGTCGGGATCTTGCAAAACTTGTTGGCCAGGATCCCCCCTCTATAATGCTTCTTTTTGAACCCAAAGGCCGCCCAGAGGATGAAGACAATGACTTCTATATCCAGAGCAAGAAAAATATATGTGTTGGATGTGGTGAAGGAAATCACTATTTACGGTATCGAATAATCCCATCATGTTACAGAGTACATTTCCCTGAGCATTTGAAAAGCCATCGTTCTCATGATATTGTCCTACTTTGTGTGGATTGCCATGAGGTCGCACATGCTGCTGCAGAAAAGTACAAGAGAAAAATAGCTGTTGAATTTGGGATTCCTCTCTACCTTCAGAGGGTAGTTCATCCAAGTCAAAAGACTGAAAAACAAATTGAAGAGAATGGTGTATCTCCATTACAGTTACGAACAGCTGCTATGGCTCTTTTAAGCCATGGACCAAGAATGCCTCTAAGTCGCCGAGAAGAACTAACTGAGGTTTGCTTGTATTTGTGTTGTTATTTTGGTTTCTTTGACACAGCTATTGACTATTGTAGTTGCCCACCTGATGAAATTCTATTCAATAGTTTGAACTAACGTTGTTAGAGATAAGCCAAGTTAAATTGATTTGTTTAAGGAAATTCTTTGGAGATAGGTTAGATGCCTTATAAATATTAAATATGGGTTATAAATTATACTTCTGTAGTGATTATCATTGTTCGTTATTTGTTAATTTGCATGCAGATTATAAAGAGATATTATGGAGGAAGAGACATATCTGACGAAGATCTAGAAAGAGCTTTGCAAGTTGGCATGACGCCTCATGAGAGAAGACGATTTGAGAAGAAGAGAGGGTTTTCTTTTAAACATTCTACAGGGAATACTACACTGCTAGAACAGAATAATCATATTGGTTGCTCACCCACAATGAGCAATGTGGATGACTTAAAAGTTGATGGTCATGATGGCTCATATACAGATGAAGTAGATACAGAACTTTTTATGAGAAAAGATGATTTTAGAAACTCCACTTCAGCTTCTGATATTACAGTTAATGGACCTGGCTCTGCAACTTTGAATAAAAATGCGATTACAGTTGAAACTGCAGATTGCAATGAAGGCGTCGACTCTGCTGTAAATGTTGATAACAGCAGTCTGAGCAGAAGGGAAACAAATGAACTTAGTGACTTGTCTTGTTCTCCCAATGATGAAAAATCTATACATACCGAACATAATTCAAAACTCTCTCTCTTGGGACATGGACCTCATGGGAAACAAGTTGTAGAACATTTACTAAGGGAGTATGGTGAAGATGGTATTCGAGACTTTTGTCAGAGATGGAGACAAGTATTTGTGGACGCAGTAAAACCACGTTTTCTTCCGGTTGGTTGGGATGTAAAACACAGGTATGCTATGGTTATCTGTTCTTCTATCTTTCTAATCACAATTTTTCATCCTTATGCGTCAATTTATGCTCAATGATCATCTATTTCGTATATTAAATATACCTTTTGAGGCATATTGCTATCGAATCAGTGGGTTACGAGAACATAAATAATACTCGCCCTTAAAAAACTGAAAGAATATAAACAAGTCATTTTCAAGTTCGTGCAAAATCCGAAAAAGGAGACTATTTTTAGTTTCATACATCATACCATACGCGAATATATTCATATTCAAAATGGCATTCACATTATTTAGTCAGCTAATTTTTTTTTTTTACTTTTAACTTCAATATATCTAGTTAATATCCCAAAATCTTTTAATGTTCGTTTTACTGTTTATTAACTAGTTTATTTGTAGTTTACTTGTAATAATTATGTGTATTGCGACTGAGTTTTCATTCCTTTTGTCGAGGCTTTGATTTTGGACACTCTTTTTGCCAGTGGAAGAAGGGAGTTCGGGGAGTTCAGTGCGTACAAACCTAAGAGAGCGGCTTCTGCAACTGGAGAGTAATAATTACAATAATCTGAATGTTTTGGTATTTCGGTGCCGTCAAAATCTGTTTCATACTCAGCTTCCCCTCGCATAGAAACTATATAGACTCTTTAATTTCATTTTTTGTTGATTTCTCTATTTGAAAATTTCGAGTACTTTCTTTTTGTAACAGAAGTACAAATAACTGTCAATGACATTTTTGCCCATGGTCTAATTATTCAAACATGAATTTACAAAAGCAACAACGTTGTTGTGACATGTTTACCAAGCATAACCTGCATTGAAACGCCTTGAGTGATTAAATAAAAACCAGAAGCAAATTCTAAAAGGGGATCGCCCCCCTTTTTTATTTGAAAAAAAAATCCCATTATCTACTTTACCAATTATAAAATTAGAGTAGAAAATATACTGATTGAATATCGCGTTACTTTTCGTGTCTTTCCTTTTAAAATGGTTTTCATTATATGTAAGAATAACCGATACGTAAAAAAAGATATATAGCGAATGAATCAATGACTATTCATGATTCCATAATTACGTTCTGAATCCAAGCTAAAGAAATGTCACAGTAAAAAAGCATTACATGTAGTCGAATAGTTCATTTCACTAAAAGAGCACTAAAATTCTGCAAATTAATATCTTTCCATATTTATGTTAGTCTGACATCCATATTCGGTTACAAAATTTGTGTATAAGACAAGATTCCACTTAACGAGCAAAATATGGCACAAGATTAAAGGAAGCCATAGTTATAAACGATCGTCCCCTCCATCAAACCCATTAAATATTATGTTGAGAATACATGTTGAACCATCGGGAAAAAACAGCAACTGCTACCACGATACAAGCATTATAGTGACAACAGCTGTGATTTGTGGTCAATGCCGTTGAATATGAAGGTTCCGGACATTGGTACGAATTGCTTTGTTATGAGCTGCGAGAAACATAAATAACGTGAATCCCAAGTCATACAAAATTAAGTTCCGCTGTTAGAACATTCATTTAAGACGATTTTGCAAGAGTATGGCTACCTGAAACTACAAATTTCCATTATCATACGGTGAACAAGAGCCTCGATTAAAATGCATAGGGATGGATTTTTAGTCGAAAAACTAATGTTCCTAAAAAATGAATAACTATTCAACACTTCCGTGTCATTGTTGCATGTTAAGTCCAAACAACAATAAGGTGATTATCCATATCTATTGTTCACTGCTTAAGTTAAAAGAGTATGAGAATGTGTAGAGGAATACTAACCTATATCATACAATCATACTATAGCTATATCTAGCTTCCAGTATAAACCTTTTTCTGACCATCTGTCAGAAAAAAGAAAGAGTGGTCCACCCCATTTTCTTAGTTTTTCAGTTGCATTCACCTTTACATACATTATTTATTTAAAGGAAGGTTAGTGAGCAATACTCTCATTCCCAAGTCCTATGTATGGCATGAATCCCCTCGTATCAATCCATTATCGGTGTTACCTGCTTATTACTTATTTAACAACCTTCCACACCTAAAGAAAATTTCATCCACTATAAGTGTTGGCCATATGCATACCACTACCACATTTTTTGGGGAGTGCAGAGCTTTTATAGAAATTATTACAAATTTCTTATATTGCAATGTTATTGCCCACATCCACAAAAGTAACTGTTGGGCTCCATTTTTATTTTCTTAAAAAACCTAACATTTTGGTTTCATACATATGGGAACAGGTAATTGATCAAATAATGAATAGGACATGGAGCAGGAATATGTATATTGCTTTCTTCTGTTACATGGTTTTGTATCTGAATCTGAATTTCATACACAATACCTAGCCAAGATGAACCATGATCATTTGGACGCATTATGATGAATTGTGTTGGAACAAATTAGAATTTTTTTAATAAAACGTCCCCGCCCGAGCAGGGATCATTTCAAAAGATGAGAAAATACAACAAAAGGCCAAATTTAGCTGACTTATTTTAAGCACGTAGTATGTATTTAGTGTCTCTTGTGTTAACTTCCATGGCTTGGGTTAATGGCAGCTAAAATGTGACTGGACCAAGACAAGGCTGTAAAATTGTCCACTATAGACTAAGTAAAAACCCAAGAAGATAAAAAGCTTGCAAACAAGACTATTTAGGATGAGCTAGAACTGCAAACCTTGATCACTTCTTGCGACGCAATTCCTCCAACCAAAGCAGCAACAGCATGAAGCTCTGCAGCACCAAAGCGACACATCTCGTTGATAAGGTCCTCAGCCAAAGTGGCACCATTACATCCCAAGTCGTTAAGTAAGCTAATTGCCGTGCTCTTTAATCGAGGTATATCTTCATCCATGGCACTTCAAGACAATCACCATATAAGCAAAAACCAATCTCAAAAATAAGCCCCATTATAAAACAGGAAAATATTGAGAATTTAGACCCTGAACTGTGTGAAGCATCATTACCTGTCAAATTGTCCGGGAAAACTGTTGTAATTGGCAGCAAATCGGTCAGCAGCACGAAGCAAAATATAAATTCCCATGGCAATGCTGCCACCCATAGACACAAAAAGCAGCTTTTCAGCAAAACAAATTTCCACAGATTAATTAATAATATGAAAACCACCCAGAAACATAATTTATAAAATGAACATAACCTGGAATCCTCATCAGTTAAGTACTTCTGTAAATCAGGTAGGTTTGGAGCATTAAACTCATCTTCAATTAGACGGTACCTGCAAACCTACAACATAAAAATTAAGATCTATACAGAAGACTTTGCAGGCATCTGTAATCATGTAATTTCTCTACATACTAGACAAGGGAAGGAAGAAGCTTTGCGGAAGAAATAAACATTTGCAATCATCTACGTAGAATATACTAAACTTTAATGATTCATTAACAGAAGTAATAATAGAAATAATACTTTACCATTAACAAGAGCGTGGTGAAATTTTCAATCAATCTTTTTGGTCCCAAAAAAATAAAAAAGTAGTGTAATCCTTTGGAATGTTCATTCTACAAAGCTACAAATGAATAATAGCCACATTCTTAGAGTGTCAGGAAATTGGATTATAGAATCACCAAGGTGCCATTGAGTGGAATCTTTGGGCAGTGATGGAATTAAATAGAACCTGACCAATGCTTGATTTATTTTTTGAGACAGCTCAAGAAATTTTAATCAAACTAAAGTAGATTACCACAGCAACCAGATGAAAGTAAATAAGCATCCGTTTGGAGAATTCGTTAGAAGCATTGGCTTAATCTAAATTGCGCATCAGAAAAAAAAGCACGTGTAGGTTATACATTATTTTATTTCAATTAAAGCTCAGAATGTTAACAAATGCCTTCAGAACATTGGTTAAGCCATTAAGGAAGTGGAAAGTTCTCAAAAAAATAAGTGACTAATACACCCTTGGTGCCCTTAAGGCACTCGTTAGCAACACCAGAAGAAAACAGTAGAGTGTCGCAAGTTAAAAGACAGTCAGGTATATCGGATGAGTAAAATCCATAGCAGATAATGAGAATGGCCCAGATTACATTAGTTTCAAAATTATGGGAACTTTTCAATTGTAAGACCCTATACTTTTCTAAGACAAGAATGCCAAGCTCTGTAAATTAATCAGTGCTCATAGAGAAGTTAGACAAGGAACGCACAGAAAAAGTTAACGTACATGAGTTGATTTTAAGTTATATATGATATGATAAATATCATTCATTTTACTTCTTGGATTCATTTAATTTTTCTCTATAGAAAGTGCTTGTTATGAAGTTTATTTAAACTAGCCAATTGTCAGTTATATTTAGATAATCAAAGACCTTTTAAGATGGTGATTCGGTACTAGACAGATTGAAGCAAATCATTATTCAGAAATATGGAGATCATTATTAGCTATATAAATAAATTTGATCTGTAAGTTACAAGCTTACTTTGAGTTTTCTTGCATTTTTACAGAAGCTTTTAATCGTTGGCCTTGGAACGCTATTTGGGTCTCTACCAATCTTCTTCAATGTACTTCTCACTAGATGTTCTATTGCAAGAAAATCAGCCTCAGCTTTAGCGTGATAGATATTCTGCAATTTCACATATTGCCTGCAGGAACATCAATACATCTCAGGTAAATAAACAAACTGTTCAAAAGGAAAGAACCTGTGATATTTGGCTGAGACTATGTGCACGACACCACAGAAATTGATTTATATAGGCTTATTAATTAGAAAAAGTAGAGGATATATTGTTTCCTCTAAATTAGATATTTTGTTGCCCATACACGGCTATACAATAAATGTAAAATATTCTATCATGATTTTCAACACTAATGATCATTATTTTCTAGAGAAAATAAAAATTACTCTGAAAGTATGCAAAGTTTTTGGCTAATTACTCAGTGGAAGAAGTCATATCTGGTATAGATCCTTCAAGAGGTGTCTCCCCGCCACCTTCATTTGTAATGAAATCCTGCAAAAGGGTGAGAAATGTATCATCAAATCACTAAAGTACAGGCAATCAAAAAAGAACACTCACACAAACAACAGTTGTCTCACAGCAGTAAATTACCACAAACTCATGAGTAACAACTTTCTGTTACTCCTCCAGCTTTCAATTTCACAAGTTCTAACTAATTACCATCCAAAAAACATTATAATTTTAAATATATAAGATTTTTTCCACATCAAGTGAAGCAAAGCCAGTGATGCAATGACAGAAGCACCAACCTTCAGAGCTGCCACCAATACCCAAAAATCTGACGAATTAGAATCCACTTCAGCAGAACTATCATTTAGTATCTGTTGCAACTCCGTACCTATGATAGTAAATAACATTAGAGACTAAATCATATTTTTAATTGGACTGCAGATGTAAATGTTCATACAATAACTAAGTATTCTAGTTTTAGATGAAAAATAATTTTTTAATGGAAAAATTGCAAGCTAGAAAAGCAATTCACATTACACGACCCTTAACTGGTAACAACACATTCTTCATAGCAAGCAATGTATGGATTTGTCATTTTCACAGAGGAAGAATTCTCCATATAACAAGTTTATAGTAACTTCATTGCAAAACTCAACAAATAGATTCTTGGAACCTTAATATAGAGCACTAGACATTTAAAAAATTAAACAGTTTTCTTTAGTTTTATTCTTGCCCACCTCCAAGAATCCTGTCAAATTTAAACCTACAAGCTCTCAGAAAAAATCCATAATTATGTTCCTTATCCAATAAAACAAAAGGATAGAGAGATTCTTGAAATTAAGATTAAAAAAGGAAAAAAGTTAAAATAAGTTAATCTTAAATTATCTACTTACTTATTCCTCGGAGAGCAAATACTTTGAATGATGAATCAATAGCCTCTTTATAATTATCTTCATCTTGTGCAACCATCCCAGCCTTAAGAAGCTCCTACATAGTTCACATCCAAAGCTAATCATATAACAAGAACAACAGTAGATAAAAAAGACTAAATGATTAAACAACAAACCTTGAACTCCTTCTTTTCTTCTCTGGTCGATGGAAGCCTACCACCATGGCTTTTGGCCCACTCATCAGCCATCTTGACAAGAATGACAACATATGGTATGTGCTTATGGACCACAGGATCTTGAACATTCAAATCAATGTCATCTGCAAATCTGTACATAAGCATTCAATAAAAATTCAAGTGAACCTGGGGAAGGAACAGGTCTATGGTCTCAGCTTTTCAGGAATTACTTAGGTTGACAGGACACTAGTGACATTGACGAAGGAAGGAAAAACCAGATCTTAGTATACAAGCACACAAAATGAGCAGCAAAGTGCACAAGGGTCCAACCTAGTAGAGTCCAGGAAGGGCACATGTAAACAGCCTTCACCCCATTACTGGAGACTCTGGAGAGGCTATTTCCACTATTTGAGCTCAAGACCTCCTGGCCATACGGCAGTAACATTACCATTGCACCAAGGGCCAAGGCTTGCCCTCATCTTAGCATAGAAAAAAATTAGCCAAAAGAAAGATAAAACTACTCTATACCTCTTGAGTTCAGGCCAAGGGTTATTTAAACGGAGATCATCCAAGAAATGTTCAGGCTTTGACTCAATCACATCATGTTCCTAATAAAGTCAACAAAAAGTATTATTAAACCAAAGCATGCAATTTGTGTTGATGCTCACAAGCACAAATGCTTTCTAATAAAAGTATTTTTGCTTTTGTAGGTCATGCATATGAATAGAAAACAAAATTGGCCTGCAGTCAATCTATTGCAATTCCAGCCACTATTTCCCTTCTCTTTTTAATACCATTTTCCAAATGGCCACATTCAATTATTTTTATGTTCTCTCTGACAAGTCAAATATTAGATCAAAGTTAAATTGGTGATAAAAATTAATATTTCATTTCCTCAGGCATCAGATTATTCCTTGAACTGGTAACATTGTCGAATATACAAGGAATTTAAAATTATACAATTACCTTCACACTAATTCGAAAAAACCCTGTAAGGCCATAGGAGCGAGCAAAGATCAAAATAACATTTGCCTCCCTGCAGATTCGGTCAAGCTTAATCATTGAATATTCCACGAGCTGAAAGTTTATCAAAGTTAAAGGTTATCTTTAATTGAACAATGAAGAGAAATTGTCAATTGATGAATTGATAGCTTTCTTTCAATAAGAAAGATACACAAAAAATCAGAATTATGAACAGAGGCACACAATCATGTTTACATAAAAAAACTCCATCTATTTATCTCATAGGATAGGAGTTGTGTGCATTATAGTAGCATACCTGAGTAGCAACAACCAAAGTAAATTGAGAAAAGAATGATGGATTTGTCTCGATCAATGTTTCAGGAGACTCTTCTACAAACTTAGCTTTAACTGCATCATTCAGCTCTTGAAGAAATGAGCAAACACATTTTGCCTTTGACTTTCCGAGGCTTGCCTCATCCACTACAAGTAAGAGAATAAAATGACAACCAAAAGTTTCAGAAACGCATAACCAGTGTACAATAACAAGTTGCTGTACCCAAAAAATTGTTTCCAAGGTCACCCTCTTCGACTTTAGATCCATCAACTACAGTGATGCTTCCAATCCCACCAAGAACAAGATTCTTAAGTGTTTCAGAACCAGTTGGACCACAGTTAAGTAAGCAAATACTAGATTTCTCCAGGGCTGCTTGTCCTTGGTCACCCCATATTCTGCATTTTCAAATAAACAATGCAATATGAATGAGATCAAGAGATGTCTCCAAGACTGCCCCCAAACAAGTTAATAAAAAACAGAGAGACGAGCAGAAGGGACTGTTTGGTTTGAGAGCATTTCTACTTCCATCTTCAATTACTAAAATGCCACCATATTTTCACTTCATTTCCTGTTTTCAAAAGTTTATACAAGAAAGAATGAAAAACATTTTACTATTTTCTGTTATTTCCTATGCAAACTTAAAATAGAAAATGAAACATCCTACCTTTTCTCAAACCAAACAGCCTTAAGATTCTACTTCAGATCTAAATACATAAAACACAAGCACACAGGCAAAATTCACAACAAAGGAAGCACAAGAATGAGAAAAACAGTTCTCTTCCTGCCACTGAAAATCAAAACATTCACTCAACAAAATAACAACGACTTTCTGCCTTTTGCAGATTAAAAGCAGCTCCATTCCAAGATGCATCTATCCATACACAGCAAACTCCACTCCAGTTCATTAACAGTTCACTACATTTAATCAAATCACCAAATCCCTAACACCGTACCAAACCAAAAACATCGAATGGACCTTCAGCCGTAGCACCGTCACAAGAATCCACACGCCGTAACAAAATCCTCCACTCGTTCAACTAATTAACACTTGAAAATTCTCGTTGAACGAACAAACGCACACAGCACTCAAAACAATTCTATAGATACACAACAAGCAACAGTCGACTCAATTCAATATACACAACACACACAACGCGCGAATCAATTGACTACATACCACAATAAAAAAAAATCCAATACTCATACGAAAAATCAGTTCTCCGCGCCATAGAGTTCGCTAGGTTTTTCAGAGGAACAAGGTTAGGTTAGGGCGAAGTGGAAATTAGGTAAATGAGAAAATGGCGAGAGTACCTGAGTTGGCGATCGTACTTAACCTTAGGTTCTGCCATTGTTGAATTCAGACCGCGTTTGTTTTCTCTCTTTTTTTTTCTCACACTTTTTCAGTTGCTATTCGTTTGGTACTTCCGAGAAGTAGCCTGCGTTGCTTACTGCGAACGCAGTGTATAAGTTTCAGTTCAGTTTGTCGAGTGGAGAAGCCAAACTTGACGCCACGAGTTCAAGAGACGACGTCGTGCGATGTCACGTTCAACAGATATTCGGATTCTGGATCACTTTTTTTTTATGCAAGAAGAGATGAAGAAGGACATGTACGTATCCCATGCTTATTTAATATCATTAATTATTAATATAATTTTTCACTATATTTTTTACTTATTTTTTTTATCAGTGTATTTATTATAGATTACATTATACTTTAATTAAAACCAATAAGAAAAAAATCTCTTGACTATTCATTAAATACATCGACTATATAACTGATTTTTTTAATAAAATAATAATAACTATGGTTGTAAAGTGAATGTAAAAAAAAAAATAGTATAGTTAAAATCAATAACATCCATTTCTTAATGTTAAGGGAAATTCAACTTTTTGACATTTTTATTTTTCTCTCACTTCTACTTTATAACTCCATTTAATAATAAAGTATTATATTTAACTAGTAAAAATGAATATGAATAAATTTTTAAAATATAATAATAATATATATAATTATCAAATGAAAGTGGAAAAAAACATGATGTTAAGCTATCATTACCTAATGTTAATAATTTATTAATAGTTAATAATATAAAAAGGAAAGTGTTATATATTATCTTGAATGATTTGAATATTAAAAAGTAAGAGAAAAATAAAATTAAATAATAGATTTTAGGCCTAACTTAATTTCATAAATCCAACCCATGAGATGAGGTCACCCACTTTATATATAATGAAATAGTCTTATCACTAGTCAATGTGAGATGTCCAACAAATAAAAAAAATAAAACTAAACAGCAAATTAATTCTATGTTTTTTAAAATATAATTTTATAGAGTATTTGTTGGTGTTAAAAGATTATTATTTCGAAAAGTACTATAAAAAAATAGATTCCATAAGGCATTTTCTGATTGCAATCATTTCAATTCTATAACTATTTTCTGAAAATTAATTTTAAGAAGAAAAAAAAAACACAAATTGTTCTTTACACGATGCCCTCAATTGAGTAATATATCTATATTGTACCTTGAAAACAAATATGCATCTTGTTTACAATTATTATCTTTAAAGTAATATATATGCATTGTTCATTCCATTTTGAAATTCTATTTTCTAAATATTTCTATAGACAATTATAAGTGTGAGTATATTCAATACATAGTTCAAGAAATTTGGGTAAAATACCCTATATTAGTTTATCTTTCAAATATTTAAGCAAAGAGGAAAATAATTTCCACCTAAAGAGTTTATCCATTAAACAAAAATGAAATAAGAATTTTTTTTTTTTCAAGTCATGATTTCGAAGAAGTGTTTCTTATATTAATGTTTGATGTTCTCTTGCTTTTTTTACCAGTGAGTATGGGCAATATATTAGCCTTGTTGATTTGTTGGTTGAAAGCATGTGTAATGTTCAATGTTCAATTTGTCAAAATGGTTAATCAATTTTTTCACTATTAAAATAATTTTGTAATAGGGCTTTTTAGTTTGACGTTTTTTATTAAGTTCTAAATCACTTTGGCACCTGAATTACTTGATTTTCAATTTATTAGCAAATTTTATCATTAAAAGAAATTTATTTTTGACGGAAGTTATATTTAGTATTTTCAATGTTTTATTCCGTTATTCACAATTTATTTTACCCTAAAAGATTTAGCGTCGTTAATGGATTACTAACGATTTTTAGTAACTCCGGAAGGATCAATAATTTTCTGACGATTATGTAAACCTCCGTTGTTTTTAGGGATTCCAAATTCATGTTAATTTATTTTTTTGTGCTTTCACTTTTTAAATAAACTGTGTTATTTTTTTTGTCAATAACACTATTAGGACCAGCTTTCTCACAATCTAATCCAATAATTAGAGAATATACGTGACAAATCAAGTAAAAGACTAAAGAACTAAACTTCCTCTTCTATAGTTTATATTATAGGATTTCATAATTTATCAAAGTGGAAAGAATAAAAGG
>Ga0123341_1000597_pt1 | contig 23116 bp, 12 predicted proteins | sample Turbeapinknodule_FD_89959 | JGI IMG/M metagenome (GOLD analysis project Ga0123341, IMG submission 89959) | Root nodule microbial communities of legume samples collected from Mexico - Turtle bean Mexico pink nodule | ecosystem: Host-associated > Plants > Roots > Nodule | place: Mexico: Nepantla...
ATATATATATATATATATATAATATATATATATATATATATATAAAAGATCCTTTTAGTTTAAATATTTTAACATATAAATATATATTACATAGAAATTTACACTTGTAAAAAATAATACATTTCATCGCATTGAATGAATAACACAATTTTAACAAAAATGCACATAAATAGTAATGTGTAAGACATGATTCAAGATTGGACCAGTCAATAACATGGTTAACTTTTTGTTTTTCTCTTAGTATACAAGACAAGAAATGTTTGAATTTAAAAAACAAATCTGTACTTTTTAAATTCATCGTATTTGAGCAAATCGACAAAGATCCATCATATTATTTAAAATTTTAATTCACTTATATATTTCAAAGTATTAATACATGTTAGTAACTTAATTTTAAGTTTGTTCTTTACAAAAACTAGCTTCACTGTTATTACTAATTACCGATATAATACAATTTTATCTTAAAACCTAAACATTTTTTTTCTGTACTAGTATACTAACTTGTAGTTCAGTTTTTTATAACTTAAAATTAAATTAATATGTACTTATATTTATAAATTCAACCAGTAATAGTTAATGTAATATTTTTTAATCATACATAGATTTTTAATTCAACCACTTAAAAAAAAATCTATCTTTCTGAAATCCTATTAAAAAAAACTGAGAGAAAATCTTTTGGTACATAAGATAACAACTTTTGCGCAAAATCCAGAGCCACTACAGGGAGAATGGAAGTGCTGTAAAATTATTGATGCCACTTTTTATTTCTGCGGTCTCATTAGGCATATATATGGATTATGCAGCTTTCTGTTCGAGCAGTCAGCATCTCTGCAGCAGCACCATAATACAATTGCCATGTTTAATTTGTGAAGGAGCAGTTAAATTAATGGAGGAGACATGGCAGTTTCTGGGCATTATTAAGCATGAAAAGACACTTTTGAGCCCTAATTTTCCTTGGCCATGAAAGGTAATTTAAAAAATTGCGGGCTTTACCATAGGTTAGAGCTAAAAGTTTGAAAAGGGATTAAAGAGAAAAGAAGATATGATGTAGTTATGTGTGAAGGAAAATATCAGAAACAGTATCGGGGCGAGCGTGCGTGCGTGAGGAAAATTGATCATAAGTGGCTACTGGTGGATTCCAAATGAGCTATTCAATTTAGTTTAATGGGATGAGAGTATTAATAATAAATTAATATAATTGATAACGTGATTCTGAAAGGGCACGTAAGGCACATGACAAGAGGGTGGTGGTGTGGCTTAGCTAGGCTGGACCCTAGCACAAGACGCGTAGATGGATTCCCTGAGCACCACGTGTACGGCTCTGGTGACGTTGGAATAAACAAATGGCCACCTCAACCAACAACCACGACCCACACCGTATATACGCTCTTATATACGTATACGCCGAATTCCACATACGACACGTGTGTGGTGACGTGGACTTCGCCCTCGCGCTCCTTCCTTCCCTTCTTGTCACCACCACCACCACCATACCCCATCTTTGCGTCAAGCCACACTGTGTTTCCCTCGTTTTTTAGAGAGAGAAAATGCACACTTACCACCTCAATTAATTGCTTCTCCATACCTTAGACCCTTTTTTTAGGATACTCGGAGCTACCAGGAGTAGTTTTTCCCTTGTGTTTTTATGTTTTTTTTTGGCTCGTTGTTTTGTGAGTGAGGATAACAATTGGCCACTTGGGTATGTGGTGAGGTACGTGGAATTCTGCAGTGCCGTTGGTCGAAAGTTTTGATTTTTAATGCTTTTTTATATCAGGGTATGTGAAAACTATGTATGCGTGAAAATTTGAAGTTGTTTCATGATTGGAGACTGTGTGGAAGAGGAACAGTTTATATGCTTTTCAGTTTAGATTTTTGTTCATTGGAAACACCAAGAGAACTTGAGGATACCGTAAATTTTCTGTTCCTTTTTTTTTATTTGAATTTTTGCATAATTAAACAAGATGGTTAGAATTGGGGTTCATCTGGATCTCGTTTTTGCATCTGTGAGAGTTTGGAGTTTGTGTGCTTTCTCTGTGTTGATTTGCTCAGTGAAACGTTTTTCATTTCACGTGGATGTTATTTTCCTTTTTTTGGCCTCATGCTATTTTTGTGAAATTCGTTTTCCTGTAACTGAAGAGGGTCTCTGGATCGGGGCTAAAATATTTTGGCTAATTAAGGAGTTTCACTCGTTTTCTCAGCTTCCTTGATTCGTGTGAAAGTGAGAAATGTTTGCTTTGGAAGGGTATTTTTGTCATTTAGCTAAGGGGTGGTGTTGCTGGGAGGGATTATAGTATGGTCTGTTGCGTGTGTTCTTCCCTTTCCATACGGCTTGTGGAGTGCTCAAAAGACAAAATTGACCCTTTACCATTCTGTGTTTGACTCTTGCGTCTACTTTGGATTGAATTATCTATCTGTAGCTTACCATTAATACTGCAGCCTTTCCTGAAAGGTATTTTCTGAAATCTCACTTTCTCTAAAACAAGGAACCAGAAAAGTTGAACTCTGTGTTGGTACCTTCTCTGATGGCCCAGTAGTATCTTTAGGTCCCCCTCTGCTCCTTAAGCATTTGCTTCGTCTCTAATTAATTATGAAATCATGTCATTTTTTTTCACTGTTGAACTGCTCATCGGTATAGATCAGTCGGTGATTCTGACTTGTTTTGAAACGTGTTTCACCTTGCCAACTCCATCCTGAATTACTTAGCTATATCAGGATGGTCATCTTTGGTGGGTTCTAGATTTTTCATGTGAGACTCGTTGAATCTCATCTGAAGGTTATATTGGAGATGGAAAATTAACCCATTCAATTTTCCATTTAGGAAATTGGATTTTTTGTAGGGTGCTATGTTATGCTAGCTTGGAAGGTAAACTAGATAGCAGAAATTGCTGTGCACTATATGTTTGTGGTGAATCAGATTTCCAGCAGCTGTTATATGGCTTCTAAAACATCAATTCCTTCGATGAAATAATGATGTATATTAGTCCTGCATCTTTGTTTAGCTCCCCCCCTTTTTTCTTGAGTTGATTTATCAGGTATTTATTTGAAATTGCTTTGCAATTGCTGGAATCGCCCTTCCCCTTTGCTATTGTGTTATATACTTTCATGTATAACTTATCTACAACAGTAAACCGTTTATAATCAGTAAACATTGCATTGTATTATCTTGGTTGCCAAGAATATATTGGACGATATGTAGATTTTAAATGTCAGTTATTAATTTCCTTGTGACATTTTCTTGCTGATATCAATTAACAAGCTGAACATGCCTCCTGTGAATGCAGTTAAGACATTTTTCCAGAAGTTACAAAGCTCCTTATACATTATTTGACTTAGTAGTGCTCTCTATTTGGAGCTTACAATGGGAAACAATGAGGAAGAGAAATCTACCAAGACCGAAAAGCCTTCTTCACCTGTAACAATGGTGAGTTTAAAAGAGTGTATCTGGTTGTTGACAAATTTGTAACAAGCTTGAATTTTAATGCTGTTTAAACTTGTCAACAGGATCAGGCCAATCAGACCAACCAGCCCAATATTCATGTATATCCTGATTGGGCAGCCATGCAGGTTACCTACTTTTTGCCTTGAATTATTTTGTGTGTTGGTGAATGAAGTATTCATAGTAGTTTCTTGTTAGCTAGCTTCAATGTAAACTAATACTCTCAAATTATAGTAGTTTAAGCTGTACTATTCTAACTATGTCAATTATTTGATTATCTTCTGGCTTCTTCGCTCTCTTTGAAGATTTTTAGCTAATGATTTTGTCTTAACTTAACACTGACAACTGGAGAACATTACCCTCATTGTGTTATTTCTTCAATGTTTCAAAGTGAAATGATCTGCAACTACATCTTCCTAGGAAGACACCTTCTATCTTTATATTTAAAAATACTGTTTGTGTATTTCCATTTTTTTTACTGGACGAAGCAATGAACAGAAGAAAGCTGTTTATATTCCCTCTTTTGAGTTATTGACCATTCTCTCTGAATATTAGTATTAGAGGGCCATTCCTTTGGTCCATTTTATTACCTAGTCTGTATTTTGTGATTTGCTATCAGTATGTTTCCCTAATTATTACCAAACTGAAATTATGCCCTGCATTGCTACTGATTTTGGCAATCAGTTGTGGCAATATCTAGGATGAGATGTGCTTTGCCCCTAGATTGGTTAGTCATTAAAAGTAATATAGATTTGATGGTATGAGACTATTAATTTTTATCCCTTCAAATCTATTCATCGTGCATGTTTTCAACCATATTTGCCCTCTAATTAGGGAATAGTGACTCTATTATGATTTTAAATGTTTGCTATTTATATCTCCAGGCATACTATGGGCCAAGAGTCACCATGCCACCATACTACAACTCGGCTGTGGCTTCTGGTCACGCTCCTCACCCATACATGTGGGGACCACAGGTAGTAGTATCTCAATGCAATCATTTGTATGTTCTATGAATGCCATTCTTTGTTTTTTGCATGTATTCTAGATGACAAGGATGAGTAACATTCTGACATTATTTCTTCCAGCCTATGATGCCACCTTATGGGCCTCCTTATGCAGCAATTTATTCACATGGAGGGGTTTACCCTGCAGTTCCAATTGTAAGCTAGCATTATTGCAATTTACTTTTTTCTTTTATGCTTGTTTAATTAACATTTTTTGTTGTTGGAACTAGTGTTCTTTCTCTGGTCTGAGAATTGGTGTATTTATTATGATGTGTTGAAAATGGAAGGATGACAGATGTTAAGAATATAGTATGATGTGATTCTGCTGGTTCTGTTGACCCTTGGTAATTTCACAGTTATTTGTACCTGGCAGCTTAACCTCTCCATGCTTGGATAACCTTAATATAATAAAATCTTGATTTATTTTATAGCCTATAAAATGGGCAATAAAAGACTTTTCTTCCTATAGTAGTATGTTTCTATTGGTAGGAATTTTGAGGCATGTTCTTATGAGTTTTATTTACAAAATATAGGGGCCACATACACATAGTCAAGGAATTCCATCTTCACCAGCTGTAAGTTTTAATTTCATCCGAAACCAACTCTTACTAACTTACTAAGTCCTTGAATACTATCAATTTATGATTGGTTTGAATTGGTGTAACAATTCAGGCTGGGACTCCTTTAAGCATGGAGACACCCCTCAAATCATCAGGAAATACTGATCATGGTTTAATGAAGAAATTGAAGGAGTTTGATGGACTTGCAATGTCAATAGGCAATGGCCATAATGAAAGTGTAGAGCGTGGAGGTGAAAACAGGCTGTCACAGAGGTTTGTTGATCTGTTCTCTTTTTGTATGAATATTTTTAATGGCATGTTATCTGAGTTTCTAGACACCTCCTCTGTGATGGGGGTGGTGTAGAGGGGAAAATCTATCATTTGATACTCTTTAGTGAGTTAACCTACTTCCTCTCCCTGTCTAGAATAGTGGTCCATGACTAGATTATGTAAGGGAGTCTTGTGGATGACTGAATAATTTACTGATGATGTGAACAGTGTGGATACTGAGGGTTCCAGTGATGGAAGTGATGGCAGCACTTCAGGGGTGAGAACTTGCTTGCAATTAGCATTTTTTGCTGTACTTTGTTGACCATTTTGAAATTGTTCACGTATAGTCTATTTTTAAAATGGTTTGACTAAATTGAAACATTAAAATATGATATTTGCCCATCTTATGCTCAGGCTAATCAAACAAGAAGGAAAAGAAGCCGTGAGGGAACACCGACCACTGGTATGACTCTGTTCTTCACCAAGTGTCACATCTTGATGAATAATAGAGTTGTCGTGGGATCACAATTATTCTTCTGTTGTCATCACTCTACACATGGTGTCCAATCTGTTTATTCAGTTGGGTCTTCATAATTAGATGCTGTTGTTAAATAGTTTTTCATCAAGGTGAAATTGCCGAAGTTTTCAATTTACCGATAGTTTGATAAATACGGTATGGGGTATTGGTGTCCCATGGTTGCAAATTGCAATTTCTGTTTAAATGTCTCACAAGCCAAAGTGTGTTATTTTAATTACAGGCATCTGAAGTTTAGAGTAGGTTCTGAACATAATCTGTGTTGATGGGTTTTTTTTTTCTGCACTGTATTAGCAGATGGAGAAGGGAAAACTGAGATACAAAGCAGTCCCATTTCTAAAGATACTGCAGCTTCTAATAAGATCGTGGCAGTTGCCCCTGCCAGTGTTGCAGGAACAATAGTTGGACCTGTAGTTTCTTCAGGTATGACCACCGTGCTGGAGCTGAGAAATCCTTCCAGTGTTCATTCTAAAGCAAATACCACAAGTGCCCCACAACCTTCTGTATTACCTGCAGAAGCTTGGTTACAGGTATGGTCAGCATATATAATTCATCCTAGCAGTTTAGATCATATACTCATTTATATATATACATGTGTTAAACATGTAATAATATTGCGGTATCCTCATTTTTTGCTGACACTATAGTAATTCTTGTGGGTATGTTTTTGTTTTATGTAGAATGAGCGTGAGCTGAAACGAGAGAGGCGTAAACAATCTAACAGAGAATCTGCTAGAAGGTCTAGACTAAGAAAGCAGGTATAAATATTGTGGGGTTTCTTCAAAAACATTGTAAACCTTCAATTACTTCGGTTGTCAATTTAAAAATCCTAATTTAGCAGTTTCTTTTATCACTCACTTGTACATTTGTTGCACGTGATTCCTGTGCATGCAACCCTCCAGAAAAAACAAAAGTAAAGATTGTATTCTATGGACTTGTGACTAATGCCCACATTCCTGCTGCTCAGGCTGAAACTGAAGAACTGGCACGAAAAGTTGAATCCTTGAATACTGAGAATGAAACACTGAAATCAGAAATAAATCGACTGACTGAAAGTTCTGAGAAAATGAGGGTGGAAAATGCAACATTGAGGGTACTCTTCACAACCTATTCCTCATTGGACATGCATTTCATTGTGTTACTTTTTAATGCTGAATGTCATCCTGTCTCTGACTCAGGAAAAACTTAAAAGTGCTCAACTGGGACAAACACAAGAGATAACTTTGAACATAATTGACAGTCAGAGGGCTACACCTGTAAGCACAGAAAACTTACTATCTAGAGTGAATAATAATTCCAGTTCTAACGATAGAACTGTGGAGGATGAGAATGGTTTTTGTGAAAATAAACCAAACTCTGGTGCAAAGCTGCATCAACTACTGGACACAAGTCCTAGAGCTGATGCTGTGGCAGCTGGTTGATGCAGAAAACCAGTAACTGTACTGGCTGATCAGGTACTTTTGGCATATTACAAGCCCAAAATTACCGCTAACAGTTTCCAGAGGGATGGATCAGCTGAATTTTAGTATCTAAATCCATCAAAATCAGAACTAATTCATTGCTTGTCAGTTTACCTAGGACAAAATCTCTGTTACTATTAGATTTGACCAAAGTGGATGACCAAGTTTGTAAAATGAAGAAGAGAACTAGAGATTTCAGTTTGGAGAGAGTTGTTAAACCGTTACATAATTGCGTTTGTATCATTAACGATTGGTGTGGAGTTTCCAACGGTATCTGGTATAAAGTTATTCTGGTCTATCTTTTTTGCTATCAATTCATTTCGCCACCATGTCAATTATATTTTTACTCCACTCATAAATGTACTAACAGCATCTGCATTTTATATTTTAGAGTGTTCTCTTTCACTTTAAAGTAATTAAATCCATTCACTAACTTTTCAAGATGGGTTTGTTGCTGCACTCCTTTTTACACGGGTTGCCTACTGTAGAAAGTATTGGGTGGTCTATTATTTAGTCTTTGGATTGGTGGCTATATTTAAGAGAGAAAAATGGTGGCTTTACACGTTATGTATGGCTATTTATGCTTTTAATTGCCAGGCAAAAATGTCGGTGCAATATGTCTTGTTTTCAGTTTGTTCGTGGTTTTTTAAAGAAATATAGAATTACACACCGACAATTTAAAAACAATATTAGATGTAGTGGAGAACACCAAAATTAAGGTAGGTAGTAAAATGGATTTACTGTTCCCTACTTTTATTTTAGGATGGATGCCTACTCAACCTTTGTTTTTAACTCATTCTTACATCATTCCACAGTTCTCTTCCTGCATCTTATTGTCCAACAGTATGATGTATAAATAACACTATCTTTTATTTTACATTTATTGAGTCAAGGATGGATCCAAGAGGAGGCAAACGTGTCAACCACTTTTTTTAGAAACACCAAAAGAAAGTTTGTTGAAAGCAAGGAAAAAGTGGGGAGGAACAGGGAAAGTGAATATGTTGGCTAGTGAAGAAATAAACAAAAAACTGTTTCCAGACAAAGTTTGCCCCAATAATCAACTTGTGCACTACAAACGCACCTCACCACTTCTATTTTTCTGATAACTTAATAGGGAAAGCTAGAAATTAGAAACAGGATCAAACTTCCTCAGCAAAAATGACCAATCTCTACCATATACTATAACACAATTTATTTTCCCCTTTAATCCAAATTTGAGACCATTCAAAAATATTTATACTATGAAAGTGATTGATGTAATATACTAACACAAAATTGATTTTTTCCTTTAACCCAAAAATTTTAGACCTATGAAAGTGATTGATGTTATACTATAACATAAAATTGATTTCTTTCTTTAATCCAAAATTTACACCATTAAAAAATATTTATATTATGAAAGTGATTGATGTAAAGTTTGACAAAAATGAAAACTAATTTTGAAAAAAAAATTATATTTAACCCAACAATATATTACCAAATGTAGTAATGCTCTTGAGTAGTATAGTGCACCACAGTGAACCATGCAATTTAGGCATAACTTCAACTTCTCTTCCAAATAGGGAGCACAATAACTGTGTTGTCCCCAAAATTAGCACTGTCACATTCAAGTACCATTATTGTTGAACTACAAATAAACAATAGATTTAGTTGCTAAATGATTTGTTCATATTTTAAATTCGTGCTAACACAAAGTAGAATTCTAATATATTCTTTAGTTTTTTTTTTATTATCAGACTTATTCCAATACGTTTTAGATAGAAATTAAAATCAATGACAATATATATAGTTTAAAAGGTATTTTTAAGGATAAAATTGATAGAGTTTGTAAGAAATCAAATGGAAAGCTAAAAAAGGAAACATTGTTTTCCTATTACATAACGAAAATTTAGCTGAATGCTAAAATGCTAGTGAGATGCTTTAAGGTTTAAAATAGTATTGCATGCCTTTGGTAATTTTATATTTTTAAATAAATATAATTTTGTTTTCATTTTTTTTACAAATCTTACCAGCACAACAATTTTTAATATCATTTATACATATTTTAATCACATGATTTTATTGATTTTTTTCCATTAAAATTATTCATCTATAGCTTTTGAAAATAAGGAGTCTGGTGACATTTTTGTTGTAAAGTGTGTTTCCAATAAAAAAAAACATTTAAAAGCAAACATGTTTAAAAACATTTAAAAGCAAACATGTTTAAAAACATTAGTAAAAAAAAAACCGTTTTCTTTGATAAACTTTCAACTTTGATTAATAAAGAACAGCTATTTTATTAGAAAAATAAAATATTTGTGAATTAGTAAAATAAATAAGATTTAAACTATAACTTCAAAAAATAGTCTGACAACTGCAAATGGTAAGTAATCTAGATGAAAACCATTGTGCTCAAAATAAAGTGATGAATATAGAATTCAAAGCATCTCAAAATGAGAGTGTTAGTTTTTTTAAAAATAAAGAGATAAATAAAGAAAAGTGAAAAATGTTAGAAAAAAATGTATTTTCAGCTTATTAAGAACTAAAAAATTGGAATGGTAGATGAAGCCCTGTTTGAAAGAATCTCAAACTCATAAGGGTTTTCAATAAACATACCCTAATTAAGAATAAAAAGAAGTGCAGAATACTACACATGCTCCACAGCTGAAAAATCTCCAAAAAAAAACTACCCACATCTTATAATTTGTTTTTCAGAAGGACAAAATTGTTATTTAAAATTACTTGGTGCAGAATGCAATCCTCCAGCACAGACATTCAGGCCTGAACTAGGTCCAATTGGTCCAGCCTATTATTATTTGGCATTTTCTTCCTGCACCCCTAAATTTTTCTTCCTACACCCACACAATGTTGTGCAAAGACAAAACTGTTCCTATACAAAACTGTACATTTAATTTTTTGCATTCCAGATTATGAAATCCGGTAAATTTTTGAATTTGCGTGTTCGGTAACTTCCTTGATTGGATTGGTGCTTCCTGTAATAATGAATGGTAATGTTAATCCAAAATAAAAAATACAAAACATCCATAATTAAAAAAATCATTCTGGATTCGCCAATTCATAATTTAATTCAAAATAGGCATTCTAGATTCAGAAATCCATAATAAAAAAATCATTTTGAATCCATCAATCAGTAATAGAAATTAGGCCTCTAGATTTAACAATTTATGCAAACTTTGCTTTCAGAATACCTTCTCATCCGGAAAGTAACATTATTCACTTCTTCATTGATGAATCTCTAACACACTCCCATATCTTGATTTCAAGTAAAAGGTGAAGATCGATGAATCTTTAACACACTCCCATATCTTGATTGTGAAGATCAGTTGTGAGATTTATAAAATTGTGAGGATGCAGAAAGAAAAATGTAAGGCTGCATGAAGAAACTGCCTTATTATTTTAATTTAAGCCCATGGCTCCAATGTTCTCAGTACTGTACAGTTACCACATTGGACTTATCAGATTTCAGGTGTTCTCTTCTTTAATGTGTCTCACTAACTTTATACATTACTCATGGAAAAATGTGCAAGAAAATTAAAATACTACCTCAAATTTCCAGATACTTTTGTTCTAAACTTCTAATACATGTTGGTTGAATAAAGTGTATCAGCTGTCGTAAATCTCTCAAGTCTTGTGTTCAACTCTAACGAACAAATAAATAAACAAAAACTTCTAATACAAATCAATGGACATTGAAATATATAGAAGAAAAAAAGTGAATGTACAAATCTATCAATTTCAATATGAACCGTTACACAATGCATATCCAAAGCTAATCAGAATACTTTTTAAAATAAAAGATTTTTCAATGCTACAAACTTACAGTGCAAATTAGAAAAATTACGAAAACATGAGTGTGTGCATTTGAATTGACGTGATTCAGAGTTAACCAACAATAGTAAATACCATTAAGAACAAGAATGATATTACTTAACTCACATAAATGCTTCCTCTTCAATCATTTATTCATAAATGCATGAACTTATTGGAAGTTGAATAACAACTTCATCTTAGATCTAGACCACGTGCATTGACCTTACATTAGGTCCCGTGTACCCAAATGAACCAATAATTAAACTATTGAATCTCATAACCATATATCTATGCATTTATACTTCAATCAAATGTAGTTCACTTGGTTAAATAGGTTAAGTGAATTGTTATAAACTCTTTCACATAGGTTGAATTTTTATAAATATGAATTTGGTTGAAAATTTCATTTGAATGGGAGATAAAAAAATTATTTACGTCTTTTTTTTTTTTTATCGAGAATGAGTTCCCCAAATATATGTGAATATGATAAGAGTTTTGAATTATTCTTAGTTATACACATGTAAAAGATGAATAATAAGATAAAATTTAATTTATAAGGAAATTGAAATAAAATGAATTATCAGTTTTAATAATTAATAATTATCATCCATTAATATATTATATTTTTAAATCTCTACTATTTAGATAATGGTAATATTGTAGAAACTAATTGAAGAAAATGTTATAGGAAAACAGATCGAACGTGAGATAACATATTATGGGTGGTTCTATACCGATCTGATAGGGATAGCCTGATAAGGTTAACAAACATTCGTTAGGATAGATTCTAAATGACTCCGATACCATATTATAAAATAAATTTTAAATTTAACTCAATTTCATAAAATCAGCTCATAAGATAAGATTTACACTCACTTATATACAATAAATTGTCTTAATCTCTAATAAATATATTATCTTCAACAAATATAACATCGATGAGATTTACAGTCAATTATATACAATAAATTATTATAATCTAATAAATGTATTATCTTCCACAAATACAACATCGAATTATGACTTAGGAAAAAGCATTATAAAGTATAGAAATGAGGATAAAGTTGAAATAGTTAATATTTAGATATAGATGATTATTATATGTGAGTTGAGGATTGTGTCTGGGTGCGGTCTGACAGATGGAGGGAGATGTGATAGGTATGGAAAGCAGTGTCGTTGATTAGTGGACATTAAGGATGAGGATGTGTCTCAAACATGTTATGGACGGTGGTAGTTGGTTACATGAGAAGGTAGTTTGCTACGCCCATTCCTCAACACGTGCATCATCTCCTATGAAACAAACATAAACCCTACGCCATTAATCACTCTCAACACATGCTTATATTTCAACCTTAATCCAAACTTTGATACTCAAAAACACTGAAATGAATCAGTATGGAAGCTTCAAGTTTGGGGAGGAATTTCTTATCTGCCAACTCTGCCATCAATCTTCACACCGCACCTTTCCTCCCATAATTTCTTCAATTTTTTCTTTTTTTTAATCACACTCTTCAACATTCACATCAAGATGCTCATAAAGTTTTCCTTTTCAAAATCATCATTCTAGAATTTAAACTCACCATTCCAAAACACACACATAGTGAAAGGTTGTTTCGTTGTTTTCTATAGAACTATTTTAGAAACATGATAAAGCAAACCAAACATATTTTTAAATATTTAGTTTACTTTCTCCTTATCCCCAATTTTTTTTTATCGATATAAATAATTGCAGGTACTCCTATATAAGTTGCAGAAGATCGAAGAATGAATTATAATTTAATTAAGAGTCTAACTATTTTTTAGGAAGATGAGACCTAAAAAATGGTTGAAAAATTCTTCTTCTTCCTTTCTTCGGACATATTGTTAGGGTCTTGATGTGATCTTTCTTGTCTTCACACTACTTAGGCTCTCAAATCTTGGAAGGGTGTTCAACATTCAGGTGAATTTATTCATTTGAATATATGTTATTTATATTATTTTAATAAGTTTACCTTATTGAACCTGATTAGTGAGATGAATCACACTTATGATTACATTACCTAATTTTTAATGGTAATTTAGTTTCAGTGACTTTGGTTTGGTTTGAACATTGATTAAATGTGTCGGTCGACTAGACTGTCCGTGGAGTCTCGATCATCCGATCAGGAGACCGAGTCTTATCATCTCAGTCATGTTAGTCCCATTCCATGACACTAACAAAAAAATCAAATAGTTCAAAGGTTTTTTTTACAATATTAAAACTTATTACAATGGTTTACTGTAGAATGAAAATATTGAAAAGGTTAAAAGATAAAAACAATATTTTTGTTGTAGAAAATGCAAAAATTGTGTATGTAATCATAATTGAAAGAGACAGGAAAGAAAATAAATGTGCAGAGTGAAAAAGACAATGAAGACAACATTACTAAACGATTTATTATAGAATAATTTTAACTAAAAGTTCAAAATACTCACGGTGATGCAGACAACTTCAAGAGTCGAATTCCATGAAGTCTCTTCGCCCTTATCCTCTCAATTCAACAGCCGTGAAGAAATAATCATAATCATAATAATATTAATGTATTAGACTAAAATTTTCTTTTGTGGGAACTTCAATTTTTTCTTTTTTTTGTGGCCTGTCTTAGTATATTATATTAAATAAAAAATGGTAAAAAGAAAAAGAAAGAGAAATTGAAAGATAAGCCCGGGATTGCGGTGACAAATCCATTTTGCACACCTCATTGGAAGAAATACTGAACATCTACGCATGCCCTTATAATAGTATGTTGAAGTGATGTGATGGCTCTGTGTTGTGTGTTCTGTGTTTAAGACATAAGTTTTCTTATTTGTTTTCTTTGTTACTTTCGTTTTCATATTCAGATGGATTCATCCATCACCCTCTGTTGTGTTGGCTGTGTTGTGCTGCGTTGTGTGCGTGACTGTTGATTCTCTTCACCACAGTCCAAAGAAAAAGTAGCTTTCAACCCTGTACTGGAATGGTGTATATTTTACTCTCGTGTTAAATCTTGTACACAAAATAATTATACTTTAATTGACATTAAAAAATGTTCAATTTTTTTGACGGTTTGTACATGTGTACTTGTACTTCTCGTATTTCCACGTCCTAGAACTAGATCTCTTCAGCAGCCAAGAGACACAGAATTTACAGAACCGGTTTTTGCTCCTTATCTTAAGCTTGTGTAAAATTTTTATCTCACCCTCACACAACATTGCCACCTACCGTTTGCTGTAGTTTTTTAGTTTTTCAAATCTTGGGGTTGTTGAAAGTTTTAAACTTTTCTTGATTCAATTGCAAGTATGGTCTTGAATGCATACTTCTAAGAAAAGGGTACCTTTCAACTTTTTGAACGCTTCTTCTTCGTCGTGTATGAATCTATGCACTTGATGAACATGTGCTGCCTCGTGTCATTGGATGTGTGAATTTCTTAACTCATTTCACAGAGGTAATGCATTGTTCTGGCTTCTACTGCTGCTTCTCTCTGCATCCAAGACCTGGTGTCGGTTTAGACTTAGAATTCCTGATTCCGGATTGTTGAAGTAAGTATACTTATTATTACTAAGTGTTTGGTTAATGGAAGATTTATTATTCAGTATTCTCTTGAGTTTCTAGTATTTGGTCTTTCTTCCTTGAGTGAATTTTCCTGGAGAAATTATGGTTATTGTTTATTAAAGAAAAATTTAATTTTATTACAGCTGTAATATATATGTGTATGTATGTGTATATATGTATGTATGTGTGATTTATTTATTGATAATTATTATGTTTTTTAATCTTTCGGAGTTTTTTCATGATTTAGTTGTCTTTTTCTGCTGTAAATCTGACAAGTTTCAAGGACATGTTTAGATGTGTGCCAGGTACATTGGTGTTCAATTGCCAAATGTTCAGAAAGTGGTGTTTCTGCTCTTGGCTTTCTAGAGTTTTCATTGAATTCTATCACACATTCCTAATTCTTGTTTAAATAGAGGTTTATTGTTCCGTAGATCTGAATCATACCAGTGAGGTGAAATTTTGAGTGAAATTGGCTGTTGGGATTTTGGCTTTAACCGATGAGGAGGCTAATTCAATGGTTTGTTACGGTATAGGTGTGAGCTGGAAACCCCTTCAATCCTGTGGCATTTGCATGTACCGAAATTGAGAAGCTTTATAGGATTTTGCTGAAGAAGTTTAGGATCTACACTAATTTGAATGGGGCATTCTGCAGCCGTATGGGACTATAGAGCAGCAACTGAAATTACTAAGGACTGGAATGGAATTGATCAAATTCTGCTTCGGACCCCAAGGGGTTCTTCAGCACGGGTGAGAACTTGTTCATTGCAAATTTTGCATCCGTTTTAACATTTTGGTGAAGTTATGATCTGAAAATTTACCATAACATCCAATGTCAATTCTGGGTGTGGATAAATTGGTTTGTAAAAAGATATTTCTAGTTTGAGTACATAATTTAATTACTATGAGTACTCGGATTAACTGTTTTGTCTTGAAATTAGGTAAGCTTACATGGGGCGCAGGTCACGTCATGGCGGAATGAGCATGGGGAAGAACTTCTGTTCACAAGCAGCAAGGTATGTCTGTCAATTTTGATTAAAAATCAATTTATACTTTTTCAAATTATATGAATTTGTTAGTTGTCGGCGCTGATAAGGAAAATATGTCAACATTTCTTAATCCTGGTTTCTGAAATGAGTTCATATTGGGATAATCTGCATTATATTGCAACTAGTATGTGAAGGTCACTGGCCCAAATAATTAATAAATTGAAGAAGAGTTTGGATGTTGATGAATCATAGTGTTCTATGCTGTTCATCAATCACATCAATGCAAGAGAAAAACAGGGAAGAAGGGTGCACCGGTTAATATTGCACTTCGTTATTTTTGTGGGGAGAGGTTGATTAATTTGACTCATTTTACTATTAGTTGGCAGATATGTAGTGCTTTTTGTCCTTTTGAATCACTGTAGTTGAATACTGGTTCAATGAAAACTCTGACTGGAAAATCAACTTGCTAACTGATGATGTTGATTTGCAATTGTTGTATATTAACAAGTGGCTACCTTTTTGGTACCTTGGTTCACAGATGATGATTTGTTAGAAACATAGAACTTTAATCAATTATACTTTTTAAAGAGGCAAGTAGTAATAACTAACTATTTTGTTTCACTTTCCGTTGATTGTAGGCAATTTTCAAGGCTCCAAAATCAATCCGAGGAGGGATTCCGATGTGCTTTCCACAGGTACGCTTACTCCTTTATACGTTCACTTTCTGTAAGTTGTAACATGCACACTTACATATCTTGAGTTGAATTTGTTTGACAGTTTGGAAACTGTGGATCGCTGGAGCAGCATGGTTTTGCAAGAAATAGAATGTGGGCAATTGATGAAAATCCTCCTCCTCTTCCTGGAAATGATTCCAGTGGGAAATCCTTCATTGACCTGGTGCTAAAATCATCTGAAGAAGATATGAAGTGCTGGCCACACAGGTATGAATAGCATGGTGTGACAGTAGAGCAGGGATATCCACTCTCCCTGCGTTTGATAGTTTGAAGCTGACATATATGCACTTGATATTACTTTCTCCCGTGTTTGGCAGTAAACTTCAAGCAGTAGTAATCTAACGACTGTTTAATAATTGTACCAGTTTTGAATTCCGTCTTCGGGTGTCTCTTGCGACAGATGGGGACCTGACTTTGATATCTAGAGTCAGGAATATAAATGGCAAGCCGTTTAGTTTCTCATTCGCATATCACACTTACTTATTGGTTTCTGACATTAGGTATGGATAATTATTTGTTGTACTTGGCCTTTCTGAGTGTGTGGGATGATGTCCAGCCATCATTTTTCTTTTACACAGTAAATTGAATACTGGAACACTTAATTTATTTAGCAGTAATGATGCTTCCTTGTTCAAGATTTATTGTAGACAAATATTTGTTTTTTGTTCTAAAACGTGTATTTTCTGCATATATTATATAACATTAAACAAATTGTTTGCTGAAGGCTTTAAACAATCAGGTCTTAGAGGACTGTTTCTCTTCTTTAGAAACTACTGAAAACTTACACTCTAATCATTTGAAACTAGCATGGATACTTTATATATTAGGTGGATTCTTCTCTGAATGCTGGAATTATATAAGTTTTATTCAGGTCAGTTATAGGGAAACATGAAACAAGTGATCAGTCGTAATGAAAGAACAAAGTTTTTACAGACTGTAGAATTAGTAAGCATTTGTAGCAAACTACAGTTTGTAGTGCTTGTTGCCTATGTAGATGCTTTGTTTATATATTTTTATTTGAACTATCCCTCTTTTGATTGTTTTAGAACAGGGAATTTTATTTTAAGATTGGCAATCATTATTCACTTCACATTAACAATTTTGTATAGTGAGATAAGGATTGAAGGTCTGGAGACACTGGATTACCTAGACAACCTTTTCAAAAAGGAGCGATTTACAGAACAAGGAGATGCAATAACATTTGAATCTGAGGTAAATCCTTCTAGGTTATATTGATGTTAACAACATGTAGATATTTGTATTTCCATGCTGCAATTTAAGCTATTGCTTCATGTTGAGGTAATATAGCACTATATTCCTGGCCTATGCTGCAGTTTTGTCAAACACATACAATATCCACTAAAGTCTTTTGGTTTTGACACAATGAAGGCTAATGAAGAGGTTTTGAATATCCATATTTCCTTCATGGCAGGTGGATCGAGTTTATCTTAGCTCTCCAAACATAATTGCAGTGCTAGATCACGAGAAGAAGCGAACATTTGTTATAAGGAAGGAAGGTCTCCCTGATGTTGGTAAGCTCTATTACTAGTAATTTTTTTCCAGAAACAAATGACAAATATGGATACGGTTTCAAGTTGTTGCAGAAAATTTAATTGCAGTCCTTTTCATCTTAAATTTTATGGTGTTCAGCTGTGTGGAATCCATGGGAGAAGAAATCAAAGTCAATGGTGGATTTTGGTGATGAAGAGTACAAACAGATGCTTTGTGTTGACGGGTCGGTGATAGAGAAACCGGTGAGCTTGAAGCCGGGAGAGGAATGGACCGGGCGGCTGCAGCTATCGATTGTGCCATCAAGTTTTTGCAGTGATCGTCTGGGTCTTGACAGAAGTGGTCTTTGAGGAATTGTACAAAATGGGTCTGAGTTTATGCTGCTACATCCAGCAATGTAGCATCTAGTTGTAGAAATAGTGTTCTTTAGTTATGTTATTGTGATCTTAGGCTAGAAATAGTGCTTTAGAGAGGCCTATGTTTTTTTTGAGAATGGCTTTCAAGTGTTACCAGGTTATTAGTTAGTTGGTTCGTTCAGTTCTGCTATGGATGCTCCTTCTTTAAACATTAGATTTGTTGTGTAGGTTTATTCTCTCCATGATTTTATGATATGTTCCACGGCATGGATAATTTAGCTTTCGTGTTCCAATTTGCTTATATTGGATGGTAACGGCTATGATCGACCCCTAATCACAGATAAAACGAGTGATTACAGAACAATGTGATCATGCATCCTTTTTGTTTATGTTCCATTTTATAGTGATACATGCATAATTTAGTAAGTTTCACATAACTTTCAGAGATTAACTTTTGTATACTGTCACTGTTTTTCTTTCATAGTTAATTGGCTGAAAAAAACTATAAATGGGCTTTTAAAGCAATCTAGAAGTCAATATTTTTATTATAAACGATAGTTACAATTGAATGACATTGTCAAAAACTATGCTATTGACTATGATGTAATTGAATTGATGTTTTTATTGAATAAAGTGGGTCAAAAGTGGTGCGTCAAAAAACAATAGCACTTGTGCTTTGTACAAATGGGACCACGGGGTATGCATCAAAAGGTTGAAGTTGCTAAGATATGAGACATTCTGGCTGCTATTCAAACTATAAATCACTATTTACTTTTTTAGGCTACTTTTTCTTTCAATGGCCATAATACACAACACTGACAGTAGATTAATATTTAAATTTGGTTGATCAAATGTTATTTTTACACTAAGAGCTTCATATGTTCATCTACACTCATAATTTTTATTTTTATTTTTGTTTCTTTTAATAAGTTAAAATTATGTGTTCAATCATATTCTCGTTCTATCACTCTCTAACTATCCATAATTCTCATAACTTCAAACTTATTTTGTAGCTTATTTTTTAAAAATATGTAGTATGATAATATAATTTTTCATGAAGTCTAATATTAATTAAAAATAAACTCATATAAAAAAATACTTATTCAAAACACTTGCCATTATCGTAGAAATAATCCTAAATTTTTCTTGATTATAAACTTTCAGGTTAATTTTATCTGTTAAATTATATATTTTCAGAAAAATTAAAATATTTGGTCCATAAAACTTGATTGCTTCAAATACTATGTTTCAAACTTCAGTATTCAACTCTTCCAAAAACTTCAGTTATCGGCTTTAGCATACTTATTTAAAATAAATAAAGTGTTAACTTAATTAAACTGCAATCGATCCAAAACTAATCAGGATTTTGAAATTATTACCAATTATTTATTTTTTATATTTATATAATTAATCAGTTAACTCGCCCTATTAAAGACTTTATCTGTAATACAACCACTTATCACCAAAGCTGTCTTTATCAAACTTTATCGTACCCAAAAAGGAAATTTAGGAAACTAAGCTTTGAAATTAGTTAGCAATTAAATTGTCAATGATGATGCCATTGCTTTGTTCTCTTAGGATGCAACAACCACCATGTACACACACTCAACCAACCCACTAATTATTTTGATTCTAACTTCAATTATGAATTCTTCATTTGTTGAAGTGTTAGATCATTAGTTCCATTCTACATATCTATTTTTGGGGGATTTGTGGAAATCCAGGAACGTGGTCCCGAAATAAATCATAAATTTGTTACCTAAAGTGAAAGATAAGTGGGCAGAAATGAGAAAAAAATTCTACAACACATTTCCGTTTTATTCAGCACCGTAGCTAAAAACAAAAACGTTTCACGTAAAATACAAGAGAATTCTCATCCATAACAAAAAAAAAGCACAAATGCTGAAGAACGGACCTACAAATCTGGAAAACCATGACCACGGGCCACAATGGAAGCATAAACCAACAAAAAGAGAGAACATTACTTCTGCTATAAAAACTATACACCTCGTCGATACTCTAATTGCTTTGTGTTCTCCAGCAAAATCTGCCAACCAACAAATAAATTAGGATTTAAGCTGTGAAATTAATGTAAAACATGTTTCCTCTCCGTATAATCACAAAAGTGGCAACAGGTTCTTACTTCCCGAATGTAGTTTGCTATTGCTTTGCAGCCTTCAATTGCCAGTTGCATAACAGTTTCCAAAATGTCAATTGGTAGTTTAGAATCCATCTATAGACAGTAAGAACAGAAATTAGTGCAAATAAAATTAAAATAGGAGCCTTTTTCCATTCTAAACTACGGGATATGGCAGGAAGTGAACGAAAGAAATAAGCTGGATTACAAAATACAAAAGAAAAGCATTTGAAGGTTCTCAATCTCAATCTCAACCAGCATTTGAAGGTTCTCGATAGGAGCCTTTTCATGTTCGAAACAAATACAACTTCACAATATCGATCTAAGAGGAATGCTAGCAATAAACTGACTGATACACTGTCACTGGATGAAATCCATGCGAGTGACTCTCCCCTCTGTTTTGTAGATTATACATGAATTTCATCCTCTAATAATATGACGGAAAGAATATATCAAGTATATTGTTAGTATTTTTCTTCAGTCTAAATTTAAAGAACTAACAAAAGATCTGCAACTAAGAAAATAAAAGACGTTAAACTGGAATTCCCAAATCAAGTGCTAACAATATGGTACAACGAGGGAAAGTAAAGTTACACATGATCAAACATTAATTCGGACTAAAAAGAAGATTTGTCTAACAACCATCTAAGGGTACAGCAACAAATCACTCTATCAAGAATTCATAGAAAGTAAAATGAAGATTTGAATTTGACTTTTCTGAAGTGATGGATGCATTATAGAACGAAGTCATATGTGTTGATTAAAAAACAAATAGATTCATTCATGTGTACACCAAACTATCAAGTTGTTAAATCTGAGGTGAGCTTAGATAAGCTTCCTTTGGGGGTTTCCAAACATGCACCTACTCCCTCGACTAACCAAGGGTTAAAACTCCACTATTCCCCCTAAAGTACATTCATTACTTCAAATAAGACACATCCAAAATCTTGCAAGTCTAATAATGAGACCAATTTTGGAAGGAAGGAGAGGGATTACAGCTTCAAAACTACCAGGCCCTTTACTATAAAGAAGATGCTCGAGGGCTCAAGGGATCCACGAAAAAGGTTAATACCAGTAGCATGGAGGGTAGAAACTTTCACAATATACAAGCAATACACACCATAACTTAGGCCCTACAGTCCGGGAGGAAGCATACAAGTTTTCCTTTCTCTTGAACTAATTTACTTGGTTGACTACAAAATAAATTCAGAGAAAATAATAAGATATGAGAATTAACCTGAAGAAGTGTCACTTTATCCAGTTTTGGCAGAATTCCTAGAGTTACATCAGGACCTCCAGCAGAGTCTTCTACATAGTTCAAATCTGTACAGATTCAGAAACTTCTAATAATTAGGACAGCCCGTGTGTCAGAAGAAGTTGACTGAAACAAAAGCAGACACACCACCCTTGTGTTTTGCCAGTTCAAAATTCAAGTAAAAACACACATATACCAAGCAGACTCGTGCTGTTAAGGTATCCAGCACTGCAGGAAGTTACAAGATCACGCATAGGGATCCCAGCATCGGCAAGGGCCAAAGTTGCAGCATTTATACAAGCAGATCTAGTTCCTATAAAAGACATGTTAACATCACCCAAAATTAATAGACATTAAATGAGTATAGGAGAGAAAATGAAATGGCAATGAGAGAAGAGAATCACAAGATCCCATTATCAGGTCTTAGTTACCTCCATCTGCTTGGAGAACTTGGACATATATATCTATCTGCAAATTTAATAACTAAATCTTTAAGGGGGGGAAAAAGCAATACACATTTATACAAAATAAGTTATGAATGTGTAATAAAACCTGGGATCGAGGCAATAGATGGGTCAATATAGCTGCTTCCATGGTTTGCCGAATAACCAGAGAAATTTCAGTTGATCTCCTGTAGCATGAGAACACTTCAATATACGCTAAAGAAGTAGTTCAAAACAAAAAGTCATCCTATTATCCTTCTCTAAGAGAACCATATTAAACCAATAAAGGAGAAGCAAAACAAGATGGTTAAGCCCTCGAAACTACTCAGTGAGTTTTGGCCAGAGATTGCTCACAAAAGTTAAAACTTGGAGAAAAAATTAAAAATGAGGAAGGGCAATGGTGCTTGGGATTTTGCTTTTCACTGTTCTATAATACATAACCCATTGCTGAGCATGCAGTCATCAATCTCAAAGGCATGGAGCAGCCAGCCCCAAAAACACTAAAGTAGGTTAGCGGATAGCAAGATAGCTGTCACACTGAAAATTATGTACACAAGATAAAAAAATTCTACTGTATTACAAGCACAAATTTGGTTGGAGGTGTTGGTGGGTTTGTCACGGCCTGCAATTGGGGCAAGATGGAAAGGACATATGTGCTTGTATGCAAGGGAGTCAAAAGGAATGTTAAGGACATGATGGAGGATTCTGTTTTGATGTGTCTTATAACAGACCAATAGAGACAGGGTGTATTTGATGGTTTTGTAGCTGCAGTTTGCAGTGCTTATAGCATTCCAATACGAGCACGGTGCTAGCTGGAATAGGATGTCTAGCTTATGCAGCAAACATTATCTATCTATTGCGTCTGAGGTGTTTGTTCATCTCTTTATTCTTGGAGATTCTTAATGTGATTTGGTTTATGTAAAAGGGTTGGGATACCCCTTTTATATCCCTCTTAATTTAATTTCATTCTTTGCTGATCAAAAAAAAAAAAAAAAAAAAAAAAATACAAAAAAAATAAAAAAAAAATAATTCTTATTTAAAAAAAAAAAAAAAAAATTTTTAAAATAA
>Ga0123341_1000598_pt1 | contig 23100 bp, 13 predicted proteins | sample Turbeapinknodule_FD_89959 | JGI IMG/M metagenome (GOLD analysis project Ga0123341, IMG submission 89959) | Root nodule microbial communities of legume samples collected from Mexico - Turtle bean Mexico pink nodule | ecosystem: Host-associated > Plants > Roots > Nodule | place: Mexico: Nepantla...
AATTTTCAGATTATGTAATCCAGAAATTTTTTTAGATATTAATTTTCAGATTATGTAATCCAAAATTTTTTTTAGTTTTCGAATTATATAATATGAAAGTATTTTTAAAAATAAGTGTCCAAATTACATAATTCAAGCAAGCTATTTTATGAAAGTGACACAAAAGGATAAAAAAATATTTGGCACTTTCTTCCTGCACCCTACGTTTTTCTTCCTGCACCTTCAGTCATGATTTCTATTCCTGAGCCCATAATTACCTTCATTCCCGCTCCCAGTCATGATTCCTAAACCCTAAACCAGTCATGGTTTCTGTTCCTAAGCCCATGGTTTCTGTTCCTAAGCCCATAATTACCTTTACTCCCGCTCCCAATGCTGCTTGAAAAGAATCATAATCCTAATTAAAAACAAACGATACTAAGGCTGCTGAAAGTTTGGTACTACCCGTCAATGATTTCCCATTTCCCCTTTATGATCGTTCGGCTTTGTTGGAGTTGCACAATGCTTTCCTTAAAATTGTAAAATTTATAAAGATCCATAAAGGTTGAAAGATGGTTTACGTGATTAAATTTGAGTCATCTATACACAAAAATCTGAGTTTGAGGCTTCATTGATAACAGACGTCACATTGTTACAAATATACGTATATTATGTACTAAGGCCATCAAAAATTAATATGCCATTATATCAGCTACTACCATTTTGAAAGATGGAGTAGGGATGAAAACCTTATAACAGTTAAAAGTCGAAGGGGCTGAAATCGTTTTCTTGAAGTTCTGATTCCTGGACAGGGTTTTCTAATTCTTCGAAAAGGTAAGGTGCGACTTGTTGATAATTGTGGGGCTTCTTGTCGTTCATCTCTATAACTGAAACAATCCTTTCTTCAATACAGCTTTCCACAATTTCAGTTCCAACTTCTTGGGACTGTAATCCAAGAAGAGAAAAGCATTCTCCCTGGAAATCCAAGTCACTGGAAGACAATATCAGCCCAGCAATTGTTTTTGCGAGATCAGGGGCATAACCGCGAATCTGAAAGTGAAGGAACCGAATTATAAAATGCTAGGCCACAAAGTTGGCCAACCAATTTTAAATATAAGGCCAGAAGAGATAATCCAGAAATTTACACTAAACATTCAGCTTATTCAATGTGAAATCAAGGTGTTGAATTAAGACATTAATGCAAAATCTCAGTTGGAGGGAAAACTCTCAAAAGTAAAAATACCGAGGCACACAGATCACAAATGTGTTAGAGAGGGAAAGAGAGAGAATGATAAAGAAGAGTTCACCTGAACGGCACGTGAACTTAAAAAAGCCTGGGAATGATTCGCCTTCAAGTCATCTAGTGAAAGTTTAACTGCTCTCTTAACAAGGTTTCTGGCAAGTGGAGACATTTTCCTTGGAGCTGGTATCACGGTCTTACCAATGTGTCAAGGAAGTATAAATTACATGAAAGTTCAGAAAATTTAGAAGATTTAAACAGTTATTTATACCCAAAAAGAAAATGTTCATAAACATATAGGGGAAATATGTACGCCCTAGAAGAATATTAAATGTAATTTTAACACTGAAATGTAGACTTGTAGCTTGGTTGTACGATGTTGGCTATCAACAAAAGGCAAACTGCTTATGATACTTCAGATCCTGAAAATTTTCAGAATAACTATTGGATCGTCACTTGTTCAACAAATAAATATAAACAAAATCCAAAGAAAGGTCTGACAACAAAGCATACAATAAATGTATAAAAAAAGGTGTGCAAAACACTTTTAACTGTCTATGATAAAGATAAAAAGGATCTGTCTAATGCTGGATATTGTTTATGGTATATGTGGAGCACAACATCAATGTGTATATCTGTAGGCAAGTTTTCCCATTCTAGTAATGTAACGCCATCTTGCTCTACTGCACCCCTTAAATTCAAGCCATATGTTTTCCAGTCAATGCTTTGCAACGCCTTCATAGATGATCGGGAGATTGTACAAGGTGAAAAGTCTTTGAAATACAAAACCTGATATTAAACATTGTTATCATCCAGATTAAGTAGTGGATAGATAAATCTAAAATATAAGAAGACAGCTAAAGCATAAAATTGAAGAGTTATTGACGGACCTCTGTTTTATTATCATATTCCCGGAAGCACGTAATGTTCTGCATTGATACATTATTACTTATCAATATGACTGCTTCCATCACCAGTTCCGTGTGTAAGCGATTATCAGTGCAGCAAGCAACCCCAACCCCAACTTTGAGCTGCTCCCTAAATAAAGGTTCAAAAAGTAGGTAAGCATGCAAACCAAGTTCTTGCATCAGCTTCTAGATGTGATATGTTTTTCTGCCAGTCAGTTATAAAATGTAATAGAATTTTTTTTTAAATGGCTCCAATCAACAATAACCTGTTACAGTTCATATGCCCAATAGCCGACAGACATCAATATTAGAAACCAAGAATTGTCTGGATACTATCATACTTTAAGGTTATGCTACCTAACTGAATATGACAACATACAAATAACTCAAAACTACTATGCTTTCATTGCCTATATAGAAAAAGTGTTAAAGAGGGAATTTTCGTATTGAAGAGATAGTCAACATATCTCATGAACTTTAAGGATGAAACCTACGTATGATGAAAGAGAATGTCAAAGTAGAAAAGATATCTTCCATAGACTTAACTGAAGGAAATCAATCAATCTATTACGTTTAGGACAAAAAAGATTAAGATTCTAAATGATAAATGGGAAGCTGATTTGAGATTATGAATGTACCAACTTGGGAAGCAAGTGTTACACTTGTTACTTAAATTATTTCCATGCTTAACTACATAGTCTTCTATGCCTGACTTAAGAAGTTCTAGATTTGATGCCGACACTGGTAACTGCTTGCACTCATTTGCAAGAAAAACCTTTTCATATCGTGATTCAGGAACATCGCAATCTTCTGCTACCAATTGAATTGCAATATTCTGGACAAAAACATAAGAGAATCATTAAAACTGTGTCATGTCAAGGGTACTGAATTAAATTTGTAAGGTTGCTTTAAACAATGTCAATGATAAGAAAGTGCCATTTGGCTATCTGATTTGGTGGACTTATTAACTGTTTATGGCATATGAGATAGATGGAAATGGTCTCCAGCACAGTATTAACACGCTTCAAGTTACAGTTGTTTGAAAGAAATTAATGCAGCAGAGAATTCTTCACTTGTGTCAGTTTAACTTACAGGAATCTTTAAAATTTGTATCTGCAAAATCAATAAATAGAAAGAACATGAAATGTGTGATATATGAATATAAACAACAGAGTATTTTGTAGATAAACAGATATTACAACTTCAAATCATTTAAATAATATAGGATCAATTTTGATATGCATTGAAGACCAAAACAACAGCAAACTTGGCACATTCAGGCATGACCTACCAAATTTTTGCTTGCTATTTTTTTTTCATATCAGGTGAAGATTTTTCTTTTCTGTTTTTTTGGCGTGGGTTGCACAAAATAGAAGCACTAGCACTCTTTTGATTTCTCAATATAATAAATTGTGATAAGCCAAATTGCTTTAGACACTTTGCCCCAGTGGTGAAGTGCAAAAATGACAAACTTCTGATATAGAGCCTTACTAACTGTCTAGAGTTGCCAGTGCTTTCTAATAATGAAACGTTTGATTACCGCAGACCCATATTAGTTCAAAGCAGTAGATTTGAATTACTTCATTCAATAGCATTTAACTTAATCAGTGTACTTCCAAATGCCCACCCAAAAATATGGCCTACCAGTTTTGATCTTGGTTCATGATTTAAATTTTATGAGGGTAAAATGCAATGATTGTCATTAAGATGGACTGTCAGATGACCAAGGCAAAAATCAGCTTCGTAAACATTTCATGTATCTCAAGTAATTTATTTTTCACAACAAAAAAGAATGGACAAATTAGCATACCTTCTGTATAAAGGTATGAATATCAGCCAGTAAGAGATCACGGCTGACAAAAGAAGACAGATAAGCTTCACTACCACTGCAAAATAATACCGTGAAAAAATTATTTAAAAGGTACTTAACCAACAAATTAATCTCAAAATGTAGCTCAAATAACTCTTTTACCTGAACTTTGCCCCATTTTTGGTGTTTGAAGGTAGTTTAGTTATTCTAGAGGAACCACTTCCTTTCAGATTTATCTGATAACTATGTATCTCGGTATCCCTGATGCCTACAATTTCCATAGATTGCAATAAGAATCGGGATGATACAATAACTAAACTAAACATGGCAATATACCCTATAGTTGACTTCACCCTTCAGTAGTGACGTAGCATAATTACACAAGCAACTGGGAAATATAAAACATTTGACAAATTTCCACAGGTTGATAGTAATATAAAATGATTTCATATCAAAATTCAAAAGAACCTATACCTATTAAAATAATATGAGGACAACTTAAAACCATTTCCCTTAGACAAAATAGCTGGCCTGGCATATTGCCTCCCACATCAAAGCAAGAGCAATACAGTTGAGGCGGATACAAGAATTGTTATCTTTTTGGTATTTTGTGCACGTGGGATATTTATATTTTCAATAAGATCAAACCACAACTAACATTAGATGAGAGCATTAACACTTACTGGTGGTTTTGAGAGAAAGCATTCCATCTGTTTTACAAGAAGAAAATTAAATAAACAATTAAATAAATAAATATTATTTAACTGAGATGGTAATAATGAATTGTTGTTACCCCAATTGTCAGCAACATCCGTGGAAGAAAATCTCAAGTTCTGAAATTCCTCTAAGCAGCTTCCAATGCCAGTATCAGAGACTTCTCACATGAAAGTCAAATATTATTACAAATAAAAATTTCAGCACTCTTTAGCCAAACAAGATTTATTAATTTTTAGCATCATTCTTCTGATAACTATAATCCCTGAAGTGAGCCAACCGACATCATTTTGGTTCATTTTTTTGTTTTCCATTAATTAGAAAATTTCCGGGAAATTGAATAGATTCTATCTAACAATAAAATGCGCAATAGAGAAATCGTGTCGAAATGCTAGCAAACATTTTTCCTACTTGAAATTCGAAGAGAAGGATGCGAAGATGAAGAGCGAGTGAGAATGATTGCGAGTCTGCAAATCTGCTCCGATAATCGGCATCTCTGATACGCTGAAGATATTAACTATAATCGCAGAATCGTGTTACATACATAACCGAACAAATCACGAAACTCGCATGCAATGTGAACATAATTTACATAAACGAACCTAAGAGAAAGTAATAGAAAAACAAATGAATACAATATAAGAACATTTCGCAGAAGAAGAAACTCACATGTAAGCACAATTCCTGAACCGCAGAAAACTCCATTCGGAATCAAAACTCTCTCTGGAATTCGCGCGCAAAACTAAGCAACGGTTTCGAAAATCAAAATTATAAATCATTCTGAACAAGGTGGACCCATGGTGCGACCCGACAATCAGGCCCATTAACGTATGGATGGGCCTGTGATCCATTATGAGTGACCCATGAATGGAAAATTTCTTTGGCAGTTTCTTCCTGCACCCCTACATTTTTCTTCCTGCACCCCCACAATTTTTTAAATTCCGAAGTTGACCCCCACAATTTTGGGATCTGGGAGTGTGCTACGGATTCATCAATCCGGAAGTGAATTATGTAGCATTCCGGATGAGGGGATGTTCCGAAAGTAAAGTTTGCATAAATAATTGATTTTCAAATTGCTGAATCCGGAAGTCTAATTTCTATGACGGATTGGTGGATCTGGAATGATTTTTTTCAATTATGAATTTCTAAATCCAGAATGCATATTTTGAATTACGGATTGGTGGATCCAAAATGGTTTTTTCAATTATGGATGTTTTGCATTTTTTTTATTTTGGATTAACACTATCATTCATGTACTACCGGAAGCATCAATCTAGGAGATTACCGGATGCCCCAATCTGAAAATTAAACGGAAGTGCCAATCTGAAAATTTATCGGATTTCATAATCCAGAATACAAAAAAAATAAAAATTTACATTTTAATAGGGATAATTTTGTCTTTGCGCAACCTTTTGGGGTACAGGAAGAAAAATGTAGGAGTGCAGAAAGACAAATTATTTTTACTTTTTTAAAATGTATAATTAAAAAAAATATATATATATAACGAATTCTTTTAGGCAAATTCTGTCGCGGTGACAATTTGAACCTGCACTCTATTATTTTTTTAATTTTTAAAAAAATATTTTTTATTATAAATTTTGAAAATCTGAAATTTAAAAATTAAAATCTCATTCTAAAAAAGTAAATTCGAAATGAAAAAATACATAGAAAGAAAATCCAAAACACAAAAATTGAAAATGTATTTTGAAAAAGAATTTTCAGAATTTAGAGATATGTTCTGGAAATCCAAATTTAGAAATATATGAAAAAAAAAAGAATTTAAGTGATTTAAGGTGATTTGTCAATTTTACATGGTTATTTTCGTTGTTTAATTGATTGATAAATGGGGGGCAAGGCTAATTCTCTTATGATAAAAGAGGAGATAAAATAGAATTATAGAAGCATTTGGGTCCCCAAAAAAGTGCTTTATACTTGGACGTTACACTGAAATTTCTGACTTCTTGCACTCACAAAGACAAGCAAGTATGAAATCCTTTTGCAGACAAATATGCTATTGCTGACAAATGCCGTTGATGGTGATGCAGCATGCTTTGACTACATCTCTGAAACTGTAATTTTATCTTTTGCTTTATCATTTGTTGAGATTATTCATTATAGGCTATTTAGCATTCTCTAAATGTAATGAAAATTAAATAAACTTGAATGGGTAAATTGAAATGAAAGTTTAAAGTTGTATTCTTGCAGTACTCCCCTTGCAAGAACTCACATGATGCCAACCAGAGGCATCGCTGGAAGAAACAGAACCCCACTTTGCACGAACAGTTATATTCTGTTTCGTGGAAGTGGAATTATTCGCCTTTCTTCAACCCTCGCTGGCTTCCTTAATGCATTTGTTTAACCATTGCTTCATATATACTGTTTTCCCTTTATTGAACGGTGGTGACTTTCTCCATTGAAAAGATGTCAGGGTTTCATCACCCATGCATTCATTGCTGCTTCATATTGCTATCCTATTATGTGCTATGTGCTATGGCTAAGAAAAGAATGAAATTCCAACTCAATTGTTTTTACATTTTACTCTCCATATTCCATGTACAAAAAAGAGAACAACAAAAAGTACTTTCAATACTATCTGGGTCTAAATGGAAGATAACAAATTTACTTTTTTCTACAACACTCAAGTGTAGAATTTGACTTAAGAAAAGAATCATCAAGTCACTGATTTAACTAACTGAAGTGTATGATATAATGATAACAAAGTTAATGTATCTAAAACTAATATCTCTACCAACTCAACACTCACAAGGAGATTCCCTATTTCATAGGGGAATAAAGGGACAACAATAAGGGCAGGGTGACCCCATCAAGCTTACAAGATTGTTATTGGAATGGTTAGTGCTTGATACTTTTGCACAGATCCCAATATTAATAAAACAAATCTGGTCTCTCCCTGTGTCCCCCCTTTCACAGTTTTCGGAGAAATTCTTGACTAGATGTTCCTTTATGCATCACGTTTGGAACATCATCCTGCTCCTAAAGACAATTACTTTGTTTAGACCCTAGGTCTGTATAACTGACCGTATAGTAATGTCTACGACAACAGAATTGTCTATGGCCTAGAAACTACAGCATGACCACTGCAGCACATAACATGTATCACAACACAAGTTTTTTAAGCTTTACAAAATGTCTTTCATCAAATAGTGTGTCTATGATCTTTGTTAATGTAAGGTATATACTTAAAATTTTCCAAGTATATGTATAAAGATTAATTAAGACCATAATGATCTGTTTTCTGGCCTCGCTCCCCTTATAATTTGTTGGAAGAAAAGTAATGCGCACTTATGAACAAAATATGATGACTATTTGGCTACATAGGGTCACAGAGTGTGTCATTCAATGATTATGACTGGGAACAGCTCAGTAAACAAAAGCTGCAGTTTCATGGGGCCTTGAGAGTGTAATGTGTCCTTATGCTGCAAGATCTTGCTTTCTCTCCTTACAAAGCAATCATAGGAGCCAATAAGTTTAAAGAGCACAAAGAATATCTTTAGTTTGCCTTCTTTATTAAAGAAAGTTCCCCTCTCCTCCTTTTTTAAATTAAAAATTCCTACTTATTAGAGAGCCTATTTACATAACCACTTCTCACACCAAATCCCCTTAAGTGCTTGGTTAGTTAACACTACTCTACCTTGGTCTTCACTCAAAGAACAAGAGCTGCAGCTTTAATACCAAATCCTCTTATCCCCCACAATTCTCACACCCCTCAACACAACTATTCTCTCTTCTCATTTCTCCCATTGAAGATGTCCTTACAAGTTCAGCCACAGACACAGCCCCAGCCACTGATGCAGCAGCAACAGCAACCTGTCCAGGTCTACCCTACCAGTGTCACATACCAGTCACCACCCCACCATTCAAACGGATCTTTTGGGTCAGTGTTTGTTGTTTTGGCTATAATAGTAGTCATTTCTGCAGTTGCTTGCTGCCTTGGAAGGCTTTGCAACCGCCGCAGCCGAAGCCACAGCCACAGCCATAGCCAGAAACATGCAAAACCTCAAAAGCAGCAGCAGCAGAACCACAACAACTTCCGTCCAAAAGAAGTGGACATTGAATTCGGTTTTGACAAGAGAATTGCAGCTTCCAAGCCTAATGGACACGGAGCAGGCAGAGGAATGAAGCCACTTCCTCATGGTGACATGAAAACCTTTGAAATGAAACTTGGCCACCAAGGTAAAATAAGACCAGGTCCATGAAGGGAATCATTTGAGAAAAGTATTATGTAGACAAGCCCATCTTCTTGTTGGAAACTGTTCCTTCTCTATACACTGTGTTTCTATTTATCTTCTCTGTTTTTTCTGTCTCTTATTAGATCTGCAGCTGCAAGATGAAATGTATAATTATCTTCTCAACTCTTTTATGCCCTTGTTTTGAAATTTGAAACAAAATCTTGTGTTCTCTCTGTAATGTGGATTTGTGTAAGTAAAAAGAGTGTAAAAATAGAAATGACTCAATTTAATGATGGATTGATTGGATAAAAAATAATGACGGTTTTGAATGATTTTATATCTAATTAAATTGATTTAGAATTTTTTTATGAAATTCAGTTTGAACTGATCAAAATTAACAAAGCAAAAGAAACAACTATTTAGAGAGGCAATAACTACACTAGACACAATCAGAAGTTGTGCTGCAAACAAACCTATAACAGGTTAAAAGAAACTAATCTATAACAGAGTTAATACTCATCCATATATTAGGTGATTTATAAACTTTCATTATGTATTAAAGAAACTTCTTCAAGTGCACATAACGAGAAAGTGTAAAATTTGTCGATGTACTCTTGCCATGATATTTAACAAAATTTATTTACTTTGATTTATAACAACTATTGATGTTCAGTTTTGACATGAATGATAGCCAAGAGTTACTTTTGAACAAGTTCAAGAATGAAAGTCAATACCTATCATGATAAGAGGGATTAAAAGCAAGATGTGTGAATATATTATCGAAAAACAATATAGCGGTGTTAATTGAAACTTCAAAATGTTTAACCAAACTACTTCGTTGGACACTAAAGATAAAACACGATATTCCAATTTTGCTGCTGAAGACTTGGACACAACACTTTGTTTGATAGACCAGGAAATTAAAGAATCACCGAGAAAAACACAAAAACTAGTGGTTGATTTTTTGGTATCTAAACAAATGCCCTAGTCTAAATCAAATATGCTGAAAGATGAAGTTTGTTGTTGTATGGAAAAAGAGACCTTGAACTGGAATTCAAGTACTATAAAAAGTGATTAACTATAGCTAAATATGTGGTTAATGGATTCTACATGTATTGACTTGTGAATTGCTAAAGCAATGTCTGGTTTGGACATTATCAAGTATATAAGTCTTCTAATTCATCTTCTTTACAAAGAGAGATCCTCGATAAGGTCACTATCATTGAGATTATGTTTTAAATTGGGATCCGTAGGTAATGTAGTTGATTTACTATCTAAAAATCCAGTATCATCAAACAAAGATAAAATATATTTTCTCTGACTCAAAGAGACACCCTTTTGGAATTTGGCAATTTCCAATAATCTTTAATTTGAACAAAGAACTCAATTCAATTGTATCTTATCAACACAAAAAGAATAAAGATTTACTAGGAGGGTGTCGTCCACATACAACAACAAGAGTCACAACAAGAGTCATTTGAAAGCATTCTGAGCTCAAATGATAACATTTGGTGGGTCAGATGTTGTACGCTATAAAATATTCATGGGCATGTTCACTGGAACAACCCTCGAATAGTTTAGTGGACTCCTAGATGGTTACATTACCTCATTTTAGGAATTCACCAGGGTATTCAAGGAACAGTTATTGGTCGACAAAGTGAAACCCCCTCGGTTGGCCGACCTTTTTGACTTAACGGGAAATAACCCCTTATAGAATATCTGAACCATTTTTGCATTGTTTCGGTACGCCTCCAAAACTCAAATGAAGAGATGGTGGTGGACGCGTTTGTGAAAGGACAACGAGTCAATCAATTCAGTGATTCTTTACTTTAGAATTTAGCAGAGTCCATGACGGAAGTACGAGAACAAGCCTTAGCTCATATTGAGGTAGAGGAGGCGATTCGAAGAAAAAAGGCGAATGAATAGCAGAAACAAGGACAACAGATGAGAACATTGGCTGAAGAGTAATAAGACTCCATCTGGTCGACAATATGATCAAAGATATATTTCGTATGAGGCTAAGAAGGACAACGCAAGAAAGGACCAGTCAGAGTATGACTCGCTTCGTCCGAAATTCAACACGTTGCATAAGTAACTAATGACGAAATAAGATGTTATTGATACACTACAGTTCCTGAAAAAGAATGATTGCACACTGGGAAGTCAAAAGGAAGCTTGGTGCAAATTTCATCATGCGGTCACAATACCGAGTGATGTTTGACCTTGTCATATCAGCTCACCGGATTAGTTATAAAGGGACTTTTAACAAAATACCTCCAAGCTTATGACCTTTAGCTCAACGAGAACAATAACCATGGGAAATATCCATGTATCCTTCCTCAAATAACCCATTATTTGAGAATGAATTGTTGGTATCTAACTATTATAGGCTCCAACTTTTTGCAACAACAACGACTAATAAGACTCTTACAGAAGTAAGTTTAGTCGTGGTGAAAAAGTGTATGAGAAATCAATTTCATCCTGTTGTGTGTAGCCTTTGGCTACCAACTAAGTTTTGTATCTATCAAATAAGTCATCATTATTGTATTTCAATTTAAAAACTCATTTGCATCTTATGCAATGTTTGTCTTCCAGTAAAGGGAAAAAATCAAGTGTCATTATCTTTCAAAGTCTTAATTTCTTGAGTCGTGGCATTTCTCCATTTAGTGTGTAAGAAACTACTTGATGATAAAATCGAGACACATAAGTGGTGAAAATTTGATTGATGAAAGTTTTGTACTCTAGATTGAGCTTGTCTAGAGAATAAAAATTCTGAATGGGATATGGGTGTGAGGTGCTAGAGCACTCATAATGAAAATTAGACATTGATTTTTCAGATACATCATAGGACTTATAAGAGTGACAAACAAAAGAAGTATTTGAAGGAAAAATATCAGTAACGGGAGAAGGAACTATCGTATCATCAATGTGTTGGGTATAAAGTCAGGACCAATTGGGTTGGGCTAAGTAGACACCTTGTTTTACTGAGTGGGCTTAATCATCGTGTCCCTTTATTATCTTTGTTTATCTCTATTTAAAGAGATCATTGTACTTGTAACTGGTGTGCAACAGGATATAATGAAAACCTAATAGTTTCACGTGTGGATGTAGGTTGTAGTTGGCGACCAAACCACGTTCAATCATGTGTTGTTAATTTTTCTGCAGTTGATTCGCGATTGTGTGTGTTGCTTCCGCATGCGTTTTTCCTATCAAGTGGTATCAAGAGCCTTGATTCGTTTACACACCAGAGATCCGATCTGCGGAAATTAATCAACGAGACTTGAAAATAGCGGCTGCAATAGCGTCCCAAAGCTAGGGTTTCGCAGAGCCTGCAATAGCCTCCTAAAGTTAGGGTTTCGCAAAGGCGCCAACAACATCCTAAAGCTTGGGTTTCACAGGGGTGACAACGACATCCCAAAGTTAGGGTTGCATGTGCGTTCTGCAGGTGTGCTGGTCTGAGACGGCACAGAGTGCAGTGCGACGGCGGTGACCAGCGACGGTGGTTGTGCGTAGCGCGAATAGCGGCGGTGCGCGTCTTGGCAGCTGCAGTCCAGTGCGGCGGAGTGCCAGTGCATTGGGGACTGCGACCAGGTCTGTTAGCGACTGATTTTGGGTGATTCAATTTTTATGGTCTTGATTTTTTTTGAAAAAAAAAGATTGCCAAGATCTGAAATTAGTTGTACCGAGTATCTCGACTAGTTGTTTGAGATAGTAGAAGACGGGAGGTTCCGAATTGAAAATTCGATGGTACAAATTTCAATTGGGGGAAAATGCAAATTGAGAATTTGCGAGTTCAGTTACTGAGCACATCAATATGATCTTAGCCAGACTTACGTCAGTGGGCATTAATTTCGATGATGAAGTTCAAGCTTTACTACTGCTATTGTCTTTGCCTGACAATTGGTCCAGAATACCAGTTCAACGAGATCTGATTGATTCACTTTTGAGAAGATTCGTGATCTCATTCTTGGCGAGGATGTCCGAAGAAGGAGTTTTGGGGAATTATCTAGTGAATCGTTATATGTCATCAGAGGTAAGAGAAATATCAGAGATAGTGGGAGCAAAAACAAAAGAAGGAGTCAGTCAAAGACTCGGGATTGCTCAAGTGTAACATGTTGAAACTGCAAGGAGGTGGGACATTTCATGAATCAATGCCCTAATGATAAATAAGTCAACATTGCAGAAGACTTCGCGGACGAGGACTTTTTAGTCTGTTGCGTGGATAGCAGTGTGGATTCCTAGGTCATGGATTATGAAGCATTGCAGAATCTAGTTATTGGATACTTTGGAAAGGTAAGACTAGCAGACAACAGAACTCTTGATGTTACGGGCATGGGTGACATAGTGTTGAAGACACCAATTGGTTTATGGACTTTGAAGGATGTCAGAGTTGTTCCAAGCTTGAGGAAAAGTTTGATTTCTGTTAGGTAGTTGGACGAACAGGGACATGAAGTGAAGTTCGGAAATCAGCAGTGGAATGTCGTCAAGGGAAATCTTGTCATGGTCAGCGGAAGAGAGAGAGGTTAGTTGTATATGGTCGGGATTACCGTGTCTGAGGGAGTGACCATCCCAGTTCAGAAGATAAACAAAGTCTGGTTCACAGAATCTCGTGGGCAGAAGATGGTTGTCTTTACAAGAGAGAAAACCCAGAGCCACAGGTCAGATTCAGGATGAACGAGCATGGAAAGGTTCAAGTAGACCAGTCAGAGGTACTTGTGGCAGTGGAAACACGGGTTGTGCTTCAGCTAAGGTTCCTAGATGATAGTGGCTTAGGAGAACCGGTATTCCAGCAATTGAAACTTCTCAAGAAAATTTCTTGTTGAATATGAAGAGTGTTTGTTCTCAGGTTGTTCCAGGATCCGGCAGTTCCTGTAAGTGGGAGTCGGTAGGAACAGAGAACGGGTCAGTGACTAACGTGTTGAAACTCAGGGGAGTTTTAACGAAGTCTTCAAAATGATTAAGAAGGCTGGTGGCAACTAGAGGTGGAACATTGAGTTCCGTCGACATATTACAGAAGTACATGTACACAGTTGAAGAGCAGGTGAACATTGTTCCGTGACTTCAAGTTGGAGATTGTTGGGTATGAAGTCAAAACCAATTGGGTTAGGCTGACAAGACACCATGTACACAGTTGAAGCGCGGGTGAACATTGTTCCGTGACTTCAAGTGGGAGATTGTTGGGTATGAAGTCAGGACCAATTGGGTTGGGTTTAGTAGACACCATGTTTTAGTGAGTGGGCTTAATCACTGTGTCCCTTTATTATCTTTATTTATCTCTATTTAAAGAGATCATTGTACTTGTAACTGGTGTGCAACAGGATATAATGAAAACCTAATAGTTGCCCGTGTGGATGTAGGTTGCAGTTGGCAACCGAACCACGTTAAATCTGGTGTCCTTTATTTTTCTGCAGTTGATTTGTGATTGTGTGTGCTGTTTCCGCATGCGTTTTTCCCATCACAATGAAAGAATAATAATATTTAGAATAAGTCATATTCTTGAAAGAAAAAATTGTTTCATGAAAGAGAACACATCTTGAAATAAATAATTGATTGGTTTATAGTTGTATAATTTGTATCCATTGTAGTCTCTAGGGTAACAAACAAAAATGGATGAAATGATATGGGGAGTAATTTTTTTTTTTAAGATGGAAAAGTTGGTGCATAAGCCAAACATCCAAAGGCTTTCAATGATCGGGTTTGGATCCATATATAACTTGTAATGTGATTTTTGTTGTAGCACTAGAGAGAGAACCCTGTTGATTAGAAAGGCATCAGTGGACACACACTCCCCCTAGAGTTGAATTGGCAACATGGATGGAAAAAATAAAGTCCGAGCCACATTCAATAGATGTTGATATTTTCTCTCAACTATTGAGTTTTGTTTAGGTCTCTCCACACAAGAAAATTGATGAAAGGTGCCTCATTGTGCTAGAAAATTAGTAAGAGCAAGTTTTTTGGGTTGTCAGACCTAAAGCACTCAACCTAGGTCCCAAGCTGAGTTTTAACCATTTGAAAAAAATGTTTTATAGTATTAGTTGTTTCAAATTTATGTGTGTGCAAAAATATCAAAGTAAAATTATTACAATCATTAATCAGGGCTAGGAAAAACGTTTGCCATCATAAGTAGGTTTATCAAAAGGCTCCTAAATGTCACAGTGTAATATATCAAATAATGATTGAGATACCTTGTTGAGTGAAATGAAAGAAAATCATATAAACTTAGCAAAAGGACAAATTTGACAATAGGAAGTAGAAAAAATATGTGAAATATCAAAAGGAATGCTATTACTAAAAAAATCGAAGGACTTTATGTGAGACATGTCCAAATCTTGAATGCCAAACACAAGCATTCTTAAAAAATTGGTATTCTGAAAAGAAATATTTGTACTAGTATTAAAGAAAACAAAATTACAATTATCATGTGAAAAGACTGAGGGAAACCACACTTACAATCCTTCAATAAGATTATCAAGGAAAATCTTATTGGAGTGAAACATTTTTTGGATAAAAATTATATAAGAAAGGTGATTGAAAATCACCATGGGCCAATAAGGCACTAACATACAACAAACTAAAATTGAATTGAAATACAAAAAAAACATTATTTAAGTACAAATGTAGGAGAAAGTTAAACAACATGAATAGCTACTACAGGAACAACAAATTGATTAACACAATGGTTTTATAAGAGACACATATGTATGATTGAAAACATGACAAATAATGAGTAACACGAGTACACCTGAATCAATGATCAATTTACTTTTAAACAAGAATTAATAGAAATAGCAGAAAAACTAATTATACTACTATTATCGGGCTCGTGTTAGAGAACTCACTTTTATCTTATTTTATACTCTTAAGATGTATATGCTTTGTTGTGAAAGAAATGTTGAAGATCTTACATCGATTAGAGATAAAGTCAAGTTATAGTATATAAGTGGATATAATCCTCACATTACTAAATATGTGCTTAGAGTTAACTTTAGTATATCTTCTAAGGTCAAATGCAAAAGCCATTTTAAAGCTTATATTTCATATTACATTTCCACATGCAAAATATTAGCCTTGGAGAAAGCACCGAGATGAATCGGCCATGGTGGTGTTTAAAAGTTCCGCCACTAGCTGTGAGGTTGGCTTGAAACAGAGGCATTCAAGTTTATCTTAATCCAACATGTGAAAGGAGGGTTTCAATGACAACCAGCAATACATTGATGAGATGTAGAATCAACGGACCTCAAGCAATTTTATGAAAGGATCCAGCAATTAAGTTTGAAGCATTTAGGCCCTGCATTTGTGCTTCTAGTTCTAAATGATACTTTGCAGGTGTTTGAAACGGAGCTGCATTGCCAAAGATGGCTTTGCTTCTATGATTCTAGATAGAATCCAACATTAAACCAAATAGCTTGGTGAAAAAGGTTTTTCTCACAAGTGTCTGTCCAAACTCTTGATTTATCATAATATATCTTCAATAATCTAATCATGGATCAATTACATGTAGTCCAATAATAAAACTTTTCAACCAAATACTTGGTGATGTTGCCGCGAATACTGTGACAAACTTGCTTCCACGGTAAAAGTGGCAACTAATGGTTATTTTTCATTTCTCCAAGGTATTACTTACCAGAATTAATACTTAAAATCTGAGTTTAAGTAACCAATAACCTTCAAACTATTATGATGCATAAGCTTTTAATCTTTGGTTCCTTGAAGGTACTTTAACACTTTCTTTCTAGTTTTCTAGTGTTCCATTCCTATTTCCTAAACATTCTAACCACAAAAGAAATGTCATGTGTCTTATACAAAATTGATAGTACATAAAGTTTCCTACAAGGAAAGCATATGAAATGTTTTTCATTTGTTTTCTTTCAAACTCATTGTTGGGACATTGTTCTAAATTAAACTTATCACAATTGGACAAACTTTCATTCTAAACCTTTCAAGAAATTTGTTGATATAGGCCTTTTGAGACAAGCCAATAACTTTGTAGATATAGGCCTTTTAGGTGGAGTAGTTTTCAGGGCTCACAACATCTTACACTCTTGAATATGCCAAAAAAATGCAAGTCTTATGCTACCAATACACTATTGTTATGATTTTCAAATGGAGTAAGGTTTGATTTTTCTATTATTGGTCTGATCCTTAAATGGAGTAATCTCTCGTTTTTCCAATGTTTTCTGAAAAGGAATCGTTTTCTTCTATTGAGACTTTCACAAAGGAAAAAAACACACTCTCCTATGGTTAAACCGACCATAATGTAAATCATTTCCATACCATTTACAAACATTTGAAACAAAGTCATACAGAGAAAATTCATTTGCTTCTTTATTTAACGCAGTATCTAATTCCCTGAATTTTGGCTCATGAGAATTACAGAACTTGTATGTATATGAAACAGTAATCAGCTAAGTCATCGTTCTGTTAAATTGAAATATCTTTTGATTTCTACAAATCCCACAACTCAGAAAAAAAAGGACTATAAGCATAAATAGTACACTCTGACTTGAACTCTCCTTAAGAACTGCTCCATATTCGCAACTCACAAATGTTCACTGGTGGTCACTGCCGTAAAACATAAATGTAGTAAGAAACTCACTCTTGCTAATAAAATATCTACAACAATCGGTATTAAAAGTAAACTCGACAAACTTATACTTTACAAGCTTTCAATGTCCCCCGCTATAGAAAAAAAAATGGGGGAAAGAAAACAAAGGAAAATCTAAGATGTACAAAAGAAAAAATGTTTTTGATCGGCACAACACAAGTCAAACAAATACAATCTCAACATTCTTCACAACTTTCATGGTGGTAAGGATGGGAAGTTTGGAAGGTCATGATTCCCATCTTTGTAAGCGAAAAATTTGCTTGGTACTCTGGAAGATGATGCTGGCATAAAGAAGAGGAATTTGGTGAAATTAGTTTTGGTTTCAAGAGGAAAAGTTTGGCAAAATTAGTTTGATTAAAACCAGCAGCCTCTAAACTCCACTATGCCTATGCTCATAGTATGTGTGTTCCCTTAAGAGATGTTCTGGGTATTATTGTTCCTTTGGTTGTGGAAAACTAATTCTGAATCACTTAGTTGCTGCACTATCTAACATCCTTGCTGGGTTGGATTCAGTGGTTCCTCTTGAAACAGTTGAACGAAATTCCGAGCTGTTGTTATCAAACTCGGAATCATCAAAGCTTGGATTAACCATCTTTCTGAATCTTGCAATGTCTTCATTATACTGACCAGAATTATAAATTGTGCTCTGACCATATCTCACCCCATTTGATAGATCGTGTAGTTGATCACCGTTGTCTAAGGCTCTTATCACCTGATAAAAACCAATGGACATGTTATCAAATAATTTGAACAAGTTAAGGTAGAAATGATACAAATGCAAATAATTGTGCCAAAATTATTTTGAAAATAAATAAAACAAGAATAATAGGTAGAAGGAGGTTTCGGTGAACACAGAATAAGTAAAAAGTGTCTAGTATTGTTATCACCTGAACCATACTAGGTCGTTTTGGAGCAGAATGGCGAACACATGCTGCTGCTGCCTCAATCATTTTGAACATTTCATTTTCATTGTATTGTTGTTGAAGCCTAAGGTCTACTAGTTGACCAAAGTCTCCTGTCTGAACTGCATGCAGGAGAAGTGGACGAGCCTGTGGAGAGAGGAAAACATCATTTGAGGTGAACGCTTTTTAAGGCAATTGGTAAGAAAAATTAACAAACAAGCAGATGATCATAAACTAAGAATAATGCTCAGACGTACCCACTCAACCAAACTCTCCTGTCCTAAGGGCTGCATCGGATCAACAGGTTTCCTTCCAGTTATAAGCTCAAGGAGGACAACTCCAAAAGAGAAAATATCTGATTTATCCGTTAATTTTCCACTTGTTGCATACTCTGGAGCCATGTACCTGCATATTGAAGCTAGAATGAGTTAGATTGGCAGTTTAGAATTTGGCACCATTGAAGGTTTTCTCTGATATGGCTCAAACCTTAAAGTGTGGCTTCAAAACCTAAATTAAAAAGGCTAATTCAAAGATATAGGTCACTTGGCCTCCAAATTAACAGTGATAAAGAACAACATTGATCAAAATAAAATTTCAATTTTCAGCTGAGAATAATTCTGAGTATTTTCAGAATACAACTTTGATAGCAAGTGTCAGCCTTCTTGAAAGTCCATATATTAGAATGTACTTGTTTATGTTTTAGACAGAGAAAACCTACCCAAAGGTCCCCATCACCCTAGTTGATACATGGGTATTAGCATCGTCGGTTAGCCTTGCAAGTCCAAAGTCTGCAACCTGTGCCTCATAAGCATTATCCAAAAGAATGTTTGCCGATTTAATATCTCGGTGAATAATCTTTGGGTTACCTAGAAAAATAAAATACTTTAGTTTTTTCAAATCTATACAAGATTACCACTGAGATAATAATTGAAAGATAGAATGGAAAAACTGCCCAAGATTAGTAATCACTTAGTGTTACTTGTGCTTGAAGAAACGTACACAAAATCTACCACGGTCAATATCACTCTTATCTTTTGACTAATGAACCTTAAAGAGACCAGACTCAAAAAATAACACGAAATTCTTTAAGTTTCATATGAACTTCATAATGTAGTGTACAGATTTAAAATCAAATCATATTTTAAGATCTCCTAAGCTTTCAGCCAGTTCTCTGCCGTAGAAAACTTTTCTCCATTTCTTTGATACCCTTTAAGTAAATTTCGTCAAACATAATGCACAAAGAGGGTAACAATGTAAAAATTAATAAATTGTCAGCCCCAGAGTTTCGTTGAGAAAAGGATAGAAAAGGAGTTTCTTGGGCCAAAAGAAAATTTTGACTGAATTGACAAGGATAACGGCATATCCAACTTAGTTATGCCCTTTGCACAACCTTTTGAACGCCATGCACATCAGAATCTACGATGTATTGGACCCACTTAAAACTATTCTAGGTTTTTCTGTACACAAGGAAAAATCATTTCCCTATCAATTGTTCTAGTAAAAAGGCACCATGTTCTAGAGAAATGGCTTCTATCAATTGCTTTAATGTATTGTATGTAAGAAGATAATCTCAAAGGACAAATGCAAGATAAACTTACATCCATCATGAAGATATGACAGGCCCCTTGCAGAACCAATTGCTATCTTCAACCTATTGGACCAATCCAAAATTGGCAATTCACTTCCTGCGAGGAGCAGGGCACAAAGAAGCAATAAGGACATATGATAATCATTTAATAAACACAGAAAAACAAGAAATGAATTTCTTAAGAAAAAGAGAAACTCACGTTACCATGCAAGTGCTGATTGAGATTCCCATTAGGAACGAACTCATAGATAAGCACTCTTTGCTGTTCTGATATACAATAACCAATTAGTGAAACCAAATGTCGATGATGGATTCTGCTGATGATGTCAACCTCAGACCTGAACTCCCTTTCTCCCTGGCCACTACCAGCCTTCAAAATCTTAAGCGCCCCCACTCTACCATCAGGCATGGAAGCCTTGTAAACATACCCAAATCCCCCCTCCCCTATTATGTTTTCGCTGGAAAACCCGTTAGTGATCTCCGCAATCTTTTCGTAGCTAAAAACTAACTGACCACCGCTCAGAGCCGGATCTGAAGGAGATTTTATAGGCATGCCACCTTGTTGTGCTCCATTCCCAAAACCAGGCTCCTCTACATAGTAAAGTACATCTGCACTTGATGAAAGCCACACCAAAATCATTAGACATGATAACAACAGGTATGTTTGGGTTCTTCTCCGTAAGGATTTCTAGAAAAAAAAAAAGAATAAAAAACAAGAATGGAATGAGTTTCTCTAAGAAAAACTTCAAAATTGTTATGTACAAGTTGAAAAATAAAAATTTAAAAAGTCATGCAAAAGAACATCAATTTTGAAGTGGTAATTGTAAGAGAATAGTAATTTTCTTATTTTTAGTTTTGATGTTCATCTTTTGATTTTGGTTGTGCAGAAGAGAACTGGTTATAACACCAACAACAACAAAGATGATTACAGAAAATATATGCTCTACCTCCTGCTGCTCCTGCTCCTCTCATATGAGATTTCCTAGGGGGTGGCACGGCATAGATGTTCGCTCGCTTATTCTTATTCCTGAATATAAAGAAAATAACTAGAGCAATAAAGCCAACGATGAAAACCCCGGCGAGAGCAAGACCAACAACTTCTCCTGTATTACTATTACCGGAGGAGCTTGGTGATGCCGTCGGAGGGTGGCTCTTCTGGGGAGCAGACTTTTGTTTTGGTTTGAAAGTCGGAGTTAATCTTGGTGTTGATCGCAGTTGTGAAGGGGGCTTTGACGCTGAAGCTGTCTGCAGCGGCGGCGGACTAATAAGAGAAGCCGGTGAAGGTTGGGTTGTAGTTACAGTTGGAGGCGAAAGGGGCTGTGGAGGAGGATCGGAAGATTGTGGTAATGGAGGTGAATTTTGTGGAGGTGGCGACGATGGTAATGGTTCTGAAGGTGGCGGAGGTGACAGGGAAGGTGGTGGATTTAAACCTTCTGATGGCGGGTTAGTTAACGGAGGAGGCGGAGAAAGTGTTGGCGGGGGAGAAAATTCAACTGGCGCTGGTGGCGACGGAGAAGGGGAAGGTGGTGGAGAAGTAGACGGAGTTGGTGGTGGAGAAGTAGACGGAGCTGGTGGTGGAGAAGTAGACGGAGTTGGCGGCGGAGAATTAGACGGAGTTGGCGGCGGAGGAGAGTTTTCCGACGCTGGCGGAGGTGTTGTCGGGGGAGGAGAAGAATTTTCCGCGGGTGGTGGTGATGATAACGGCGATGACGGTGAAGGCGGCGGCGGATTCGAGGGTACCGAAGACTCTGCGTCCGATGCCTGCAGCGACGAGGACGATAACGGAGCCGAAATGGAATCCGACACAGACGACCCATTTGACGAGGATTCGTCAGCCATTTCTGATTCTCTATAAAATCTGAACTTTGATGATGCTCAGAAATGGCAAGAAAGTTAAAAAAAAAAGAAAAAAGAGGGAATGGCTATGGGACCAATGAGATTATAACTTGAACCAGTTTCTCAGAGCAGAGGTTGCAGTCATCAAAGCAGAAAGAGCAGTAAAAACAACAACATGGGATGTTGTTGTTTAGAAAATGGAATTGAATTGAATAGGGGTGATGAAGTCTTCTTGGCCAGCGAATCGTTGAAATTGAAAACGAAATTGGCAGCACGTTGCGTCGACGACGCGTTCAGAGAGAGTGGTGTGTGGTGTGCGTCGGAAACGAAAGAGAAAAAAAATGGAGAATCGGTGGGCACTGCAAAAGGCAAATGCAAAAGGATTAGAGTCATGAACATGCATTCTTCGTTAGCATGAATTTAGGTAGTTAGTTTGAATTCATGTTTGCATAGATTCATGTTGGTTTTTGTGTTGTGATGCTGGTCTCCTTGAATCTCGGGTTACCGCGAAAACATAAAAGTATAAACCCGTTGTGGGCTCCTCCTATTGAATTGGGCTTTAAGTTACTGCCTCTTACCTATTTAAACACGTGTTTTCTTTCATTATCTTCATATCTTATCTTCATTTTTTTTATGAAAACTTTAATTTTTTTTTCTAGATTTGTAGAATTTTATATTTAAATTATAAATTCTGAAAGATATTTTCTAAATTCAAAAATAAATTTTCAATTCTACAATTAAATATAAAATTATATTTCAAATTGTAAAATTTGAAAGATTACACAAATTATACAATTCAAAAATAAAAAAGACAAATCCAACACTTTATGTCAAAGGATAGTTTTGAAATTAAAAAAAATATGAAGGTGCAGGAAGACAGTACGGAGGTGTAGGAAGAAAATGCCTAAACACAAATTTTAACAATAGTTTTTTTATATGGCTTTTACTTCTTACAACACCCCTCTTTTTTAACTTGCACCCCAAAATTGAGTGAAATAATAAGTTGTCCTATCCTCTTCTCCCTCATTGCACCACCACCACGGTCCCGTTGTTGCACCATAATCGCTGCAGTTAAAAGAAGAAGAAAAAATTATTCTAAAAAACCTATTCTAAAATGTATTTTATGATGTTTCAGAAATTTTATTTTGAAAAATTATTCTGTAAATCTTATACTCATGATTTTCATAAAGATTGTTCTTTTTTTTTTAACTTTAAATAAAAGTAGAATAATCATTTTAAAAATTATAGAGGTACAAATTCAAAAATGGGGTGCAGGAACAAAACCTTGATCGGTAACTTATCCACTTTGATAAGTTAGCTTGCAAATACAG